>Ga0207966_1000037_pt1 | contig 60898 bp, 56 predicted proteins | sample Knorr_S23_td_NAD_FD_185611 | JGI IMG/M metagenome (GOLD analysis project Ga0207966, IMG submission 185611) | Marine microbial communities from Southern Atlantic Ocean transect - Knorr_S23_td_NADW_ad_2500m_LV_B (SPAdes) (version 2) | ecosystem: Environmental > Aquatic > Marine > Oceanic | place...
AAGTTACAGGCGAAGTTTTAGACGTTAGACGTTAGACGTTAGACGTTAGACGTTAGACGTTAGACGTTAGACGTTAGACGTTAGACGTTAGACGAAATTAAAAAATTCTAGAACTGATACAGTAAGTTGAGAGCAGAACCAATTTAACTTTCAACTTTTAATTTTCAGCTGAAGGCTGACAGCTAAAACTAAACACTAATTTTTTGTTAAATCCTGCATAAGATTTGTGCATTCTGCAATCTTCTCTAAATTGCAGACTCTTTATCAAAAACGAAATTCACGACAAATGAAAAAAGCAACTCTACTAGCTATATTCTCTGGCTTATTGCTAACTGTGCAGGCGCAGGAAACAATCACTAACAAAGAAGGTAGCTTATACGAATTCACAGTTTTAACAGACATCGAAGCTACTGAGGTTCAAAGCCAAGGAAGAACAGGCACTTGTTGGAGCTTCTCAGCATTATCTTTCTTCGAATCAGAAATCATGCGTTTAGGCGGTGGTAAACACGAACTTTCAGAAATGTTTATCGTTCGTAATACTTATTCTGAAAAAGCTGAAAAATACGTACGTATGCACGGTTACCTAAACTTCGGCCCTGGTGGAGCATTCCACGATGTTAGCGAAATGATGAAGAATCACGGTATCGTTCCTTTGGAAATTTACGATGGACGACCAGCAAACGAAGAGCGTTTTAACCATGCAGAAATGGATCATGTATTAAGCAACATTGTAAAAGCTGTTATTGATGAAAAGCAAGGTAAACTAACTACACTGTGGCAACCAGCTTACGAAGCTGTTCTTGATACTTATTTAGGAGAAGTTCCAAGCAAATTCTCTTACAGAGGAAAAGAGTACACCCCTAAGTCGTTTGCCAAATCTCTTAAATTCAATCCAGAGGACTATATAAGCATCAGCTCATATACGCACCACCCTTTCTACGAGGAATTCATTATCGAAGTACAAGACAACTGGATGATGAAAACGGTTTACAACCTACCGATGGACGAAATGATGGAGGTTATCGACAATGCTTTGATGAACGAATACTCGATTGCATGGGCAAGTGACGTATCAGAAAAAGGATTCTCTTACCGCGAGGGATTGGCTTTAGTTCCGGTTGATGGAAAAACAATCATCAAAAAAGGTAGCGACACCGCTAACTTCTCTGATGCGGGAGCAGAAAAAGAAAGCTCAATTTTCGATGCTCCTTCTGAGGAATTAGAAATCACTCAAGAAATGCGTCAGGAAGCTTTTGATAACTACGAAACTACTGATGACCACGGTATGCACATGACGGGTATTGTTAATGACCAAACAGGTAAAAAATACTATATCATTAAAAATTCATGGGGCACTAAAAACAATGACTGCGATGGTTATTTCTACGCCTCAGAAGCCTTTGTTGAGTACAAAACTATGGACATCATGCTTCACAAAGATGCGCTACCTAAGAGTATTCGCAAGAAGCTTGGAATCAAATAAGAGCCCCTATTCTTATCATAAAAAAAGCCACTCATTGAGTGGTTTTTTTTATTTATAATCCTGAGTACTAAACTTCTTCAGGGAAAAACTTCTTAAGAACATCTCCTTGCGAATCCATATCTAGATGCAAGAAGCTATGATACAAATCTTCAAAACGCTTTAACTGCTTTAATTCCTTTTCAGAAAGCTCACCTTTAAAGGCTATCCCCGACTTGCTAGTGAGGCATACAAAGAAATCAAAACCATCAAGCTCCTTTAACATCCCGAACTCCTTAGTCTCTAAAAGGTAGTTAAACCAATCGTCGTGAAGGATAACCAGCATATCCATGCTCACCATCACCTTAAAAGAATCCAACTTAAAGCAATCCAAAACTTCTTGAAAAAAAAGTTCTGCCTTTTTGATGTCAGCCATTTTGAAAAATTTCCTGCAAAGAAAAGAATTCTATTCTAAGCCTTCAAATTCTCCAATAAGATCTGAAACAACTTTTTCTACCGAACGAATCGCATTCACCCCTTCTATAGAAGGGCCAGCACACCACACGGTATTGTAGGTCGTATTAAACGCAGCTTTTTCTAGCGCCTTCATTCCCTTATAGAAAGTCAGCATTTTCACAAACTTCTTCAGCTTCTTATTCTTACTGAGTAATGTTTCCACGAAATTTCGCTTCAAACCGGTCTCCTGAACATAAGGTGTATTGATAACAGTACAAGGAGAGCCCGATAATTTATCCGTCAAAACAATATCATCAGCCCCATAATCAACAATAGCTTGCTTATAAGCTTCAGACACTCCAGCTTCATCGGTAGCAATAAATGGGCTTCCCATTGAAATACCACAAGCTCCTAAATCTAACATCTCTTTAAACTGAGATCCATTTGAAACCCCTCCAGCAGAAATAACAGGGATCGAACAAGCTTCAACTAATTGCGGGATAAGATCTTTTGCCATTAATGGCCCCGCATGCCCTCCGGCTTCTTTATTTACAGCAATTACAGCGTCAGCACCAAGCGCTTCAACCTTTTTAGCATATTTTACATCTACTACATCACAAAAGACCTTAATTCCTTTAGGTTTGCAAGCATTAATCGTCTTTTCGGGACTTCCTAAAGATGTGATGATGAAGTCAACTCCAAGCTCAACACAAGTTTCAAGTTGTTGCTTAAACTTAATATTCGACTTATTTACAATCAGATTAACCCCTATAGGACCTTCTACCTGCTCTCTAATAGATAGAATTGCCTTTCGAAACTCATTATCGGCTCTGTAATTCAAGGCAGGAATACAACCAGCTATTCCAGCTTTCAACGAAGAAATCACCATTTCTGCATTCGACACCAAAAACATTGGCGCCATAATCACCGGGTATTTCATCCCCAACATTTCTGTTAAAGGGTTCTTATAGTAGTTTTCCAATCTCATTTTGTCCATCTAAATTAATTGTTTGGCACGCATACGAAATTACAATAATATTTCAATTTTAAAAATAAATATTAGACGGTAATGCATACTAATTTCAGACTATAAAATGCAAAATATTGGAGTGCAATAAAAGGAAAAAGAAGCTAAAAAAATATAATCTAAACGATACCAAAAACAACAGTTACAAGGTGTTTTTGTAGAATAATTACACCAAAATATTGACCTTTATATATTGTCGGCTTAAAATTAACTAGAAATACAAGCTGTTAAATAGACTTAAATAATTAATTTAGTTAAATCTTTTAATTGACTGGAAATTATTATTATACGAAATAATTACGACATGATGTCATGTCGTTTTTTTTAATAAAAACCCACAAAAATGTACTAAACAAAATAAAACTACCTGAGTTTGATACTAAAAAAAATATGTATTTTTACCCCATGAGAATAGACATCATCACGACACTTCCAGAACTTATGGAAAGCCCTTTTTCGGCCTCCATTCTTAAGCGTGCAATCGATAAGGAATTAGTGGAAGTTCACAGCCACCAACTGAGGGAATATTCCAATCGAAGACACAAGCAAGTTGACGACTATCAGTTTGGTGGTGGTGCAGGCATGGTAATGACCATCGAACCTATTTCTCGATGTATTGAGGGATTAAAATCCGAAAGGGATTACGACGAAATTATCTATATGACTCCCGACGGAAAAACCTTCAACCAAGGAATAGCCAACCAACTCTCCACTCGTAAAAACATCATTATTTTATGTGGCCACTACAAAGGAGTTGATCAAAGAGTAAGAGATGTTTATATCACAAAAGAGATTTCAATTGGCGATTACGTACTTTCTGGTGGGGAATTAGCGGCCTCAATTGTTTGCGACGCTGTAATCAGGCTACTCCCAGGCGTTCTCGGCGACGAAACCTCCGCCCTAACCGACTCTTTTCAAGACGATTTACTCGCACCCCCAGTCTACACAAGACCCGCAGACTGGAACGGACATAAGGTCCCGGAAATACTCCTCTCGGGGCACAACCAAAAAATTGAGGAGTGGCGCCACGACCAGGCCCTAAAAAGAACCGAAGAACTTAGACCCGACCTACTAGAAGGAACTGAAGACAAATAAGACCTTAAAGCAGCAGTAGTATTAGATAAGAATTTCGTAATATTGCAGACCGAAAATAAATGTTGATTTACTAACCGACCAACCGCTGGCTTATTAACGTGGATGTTGGCGTACAAAAAGAAAAGAAATGGATTTAGTAAAATTTGTACAAGACGAGTTCGTTGCAAAAAACGAACTTCCTGAATTTAACTCAGGAGACACAATCACAGTATACTACAAAATTAAAGAGGGTGATAAAGAGCGTATTCAGTTCTTTAAAGGTGTGGTTCTTCAAAGAAGAGGTGCTGGTATCACTGAAACTTTCACGATTCGTAAAATCGCCGCCAACAGCATCGGTGTTGAACGTATCTTCCCAGTAAACTCACCAAACATTGATAAAATCGAGGTAAACAAGAAAGGTGTTGTTCGTAGAGCACGTATCTTCTATCTTAGAGAGCTTACAGGTAAGAAAGCTCGTATTAAAGAGAAAAGAAGTTAATTTTATACTATTCAAAAAAAGGTGCTGTTAAGAGCACCTTTTTTTTTGCTCCATACTTTGCAATAGCTATTTTTACAAAGCTTAATAAAACAAAAAAGAGTAATGGCTAAAATAAAAGCATTCAAAGCAATTAGACCTACGAGAGATAAAGCCTATCTGACAGCCTCACGCTCCTATCTCTCCTACTCTGAGGAAGCCTTAAGAGAAAAGCTAAACAACAACCCTTATACCTTTCTACATATCATCAATCCGGAATACTCCTCAGGTTCAGAATTAAAATATGGCCTTGATAAATATGAGATGGTGAAAGATAAATTCAAAAGCTTTCAAGAGGAAAAGGTTTATAAATCCGAAGAAAAAGCTTGTATCTACCTCTATCAACAAATAAAAGAAGGACACAGCTATACTGGTATAGTTGCAGCTACTAGCATAGACGACTACCTTGAGGGAAATATTAAAATTCACGAACAAACGATCGTCAAGCGTGAGAAAATGTTCAAAGAATACCTTGATGTTACTAGATTTAATGCTGAACCGGTCTTACTAACCTATCCCAGAAATGCTCGTCTTCATGAAATTTATGGCAAATATATGCAGGACAGGCCTGAATATGAGTTCACCACTACCAACAAAGTCTTGCACAATTTATGGCTGTTAGACTATCGAACAGATATTGATGAAATAGAAGCTATTTTTCAAGAGATTGACAGCCTCTATATTGCCGACGGTCATCATCGAAGTGCCTCATCGGCATTGCTATGTAATGAAATGCGCGAAAAGAATCACAATTACACCGGAGAAGAATCATTTAATTACTTCATGTCCTACTTAATAGACGATGAACAATTAAGCATTTTTGACTTCAACAGAATAGTTAGCGACCTCAATGGCTTATCGAAGGAAGAGTTTCTGACTAAAGTTTCGGATAAATACGACTTAGCTTCTATTGACGACTCCCAACGAAAGCCAAGTCAGAAAGATGAAATTTGCATGTATTTAAATGGTAGTTGGTACAGCTTAATAGCAAAAGAACACACCTACGACGCCTCGCACTGCGTAGAACATTTAGACTCAGAGATTCTCTCAAATAACATTCTTGAACCAATCTTAGGCATTACGGATATTCGCAATGATAAACGCATTGAATTTATTGATGGCAAACAAGGTCTTGACTACCTAAAAGAAAAGGTTGATAGTGGTTCTCACGCAGTTGCTTTTGCCCTGAAACCAATTACTGTTGAGCAACTAAAGGCGGTAGCTGATCAAAACGAAATTATGCCACCCAAGAGTACGTATATTGAACCTAAATTGAGAAGCGGACTAACCATTTACAGTATAGGAAATGACTAAAATTAAGAGCAAAAATGTTTTAATCACTGGCGGTGCTTCGGGAATAGGAAAACTGTTAGGAGAGCAATGCCTAGAAAAAGGAGCGAATAAAATCATTATTTGGGACATCAACGAGAGCGCTCTGAATAAAACTTCTGAAGAGTTTAAAGCCAAAGGATACGCAGTGCACCCTTATTTAGTGGATGTTTCCGATCTAGCACAAATCATAGACACTTCCAAAAAAGTTCTTGATCAAGTCGGCACAGTTGACATACTCATCAATAATGCTGGAATTGTAACTGGAAAGCCCTTCCACGAGCAAGACCATAAGTCAATCGATAAAACACTCGATATCAACACTGCAGCCGTAATGCACATCACAAGAGCATTCATTAAGCCGATGATTGATCAGAAAAGTGGGCACATTATAAATATTGCATCCGCAGCAGCAATGATGTCAAACCCAAATATGTCGATTTATGCAGGAAGCAAATGGGCAGTTCTTGGCTGGTCGGAATCTCTGCGCTTAGAACTTGAAAGCTTAGAAGGTTACCTACATGTGACTACCGTAACTCCAAGCTATATAGATACAGGTATGTTTGATGGAGTAAAAGCACCACTCTTACTCCCAATGCTTAAGCCTGATTCAATAGTAAAGGCTATCATTAGCGGAATTGAAAAGAATAAGCTTTTTGTGAGGAAACCATTTATGGTTAACAGCTTACCTTTCATCAGAGGAATACTACCAACAAGAGCCTTCGACTGGTTTGTTGGAAATATCCTGAAAGTCTACAAGAGTATGGATGAGTTTAAAGGACACTAAGCTAATTTGACAATTATTAATGTTTGATGAATAATTATTAATTGCTAAAATTTCTTGATCCTTTTACTTTTAACTTACAAGTCAAAACCTATAATTTAAAACTCTTTAAAGTGATTGCCGAAAATCTAAAAAACACCTTAGCCACTATCCCTTCTGAGGTAACTTTGGTGGCCGTATCTAAAACCAAGCCTAATTCAGCCATCATGGAGGCTTATGAGGCTGGTCAGCGTGTATTTGGAGAAAACAAGGTGCAAGACTTAGCAGCTAAGGCTGAGAACTTGCCAAAAGATATTCAGTGGCATATGATTGGTCATCTGCAAAGTAATAAAGTGAAATACATAGCGCCTTTCGTTCATCTCATACACGGCGTTGACTCTTTAAAACTTCTGCAAGAAATCAACAAAAGAGCCACTCAAAACAATAGAATAATAGATTGCCTATTGCAAATACATATCGCTCAGGAGGAAACGAAATTTGGCCTAGACCAACAGGAAGCTGCTGCCCTCCTGAAAATCGCCATAGACCTTAAAAACATTCGCATCACTGGTTTAATGGGAATGGCAACCAATACCTCCAATGAAGCCCAAGTCAGAAAAGAATTTAATTATCTCAAAAACCTAAGCATTAAACTGCAAACTGATAATTGTAAACTTCAAACTGTCTCAATGGGCATGAGTGGCGATTATCAAATAGCTATCAATGAAGGCAGTAACATGGTGCGTATTGGTTCTGCTATATTTGGTGCAAGGAATTATTAACCTCATAAAAAAAGCCCCCTAATGGGAGCTTTTCAAATAAAAAATAAATTCTTAACAACAATTCGCAGCATCACAGCCACAAACAGAACACAATCTGGATTTTTGGCTATACAATAGGTAAATATTTATCCCTAAAAGTACAATCGACATCGCCAATCCTGCTGGGTCTAAAAATGCATGGAACAAAAAGATATTCACCGTAACAGGCATTAATAGTACAGCCCCTAGTGCAGTACACTTTTTGCTAATAATCATTAATCCAGCTAGCAACTCAGTAATTGCAATGAGCGGAAACATATAAGCTGTATCACCAAAAGCTTCCATCAAAGCCATTCCCTGCTCGCTCATTTCGGGCATTGGCATATACTGCAAGAATTTGTTTAATCCCGCATTCACGAACATCAATCCGAATAATATACGGACTGCTAATACTACTTTCTCTTTCATAATTTCTATTTTTGAGGTTTCACTTTTCTTAATTGATCTAATATCTGATTGGCGAGTACTGCTTGCTCCTCATGCACACAATCTAAACAGGCAAGTTCCATTGACTTCACATCTACAGCCATCGAGCCAAGTAAATCAAGCCCCTTTTGAGTGATATTAACATCTACTCTTCTTCTATCTTCACAAGAAGGTATTCGCTCTACAAAACTCTTCATTAAGAGCTTATCGATTAACCTTGATACATTTGAAGAGCGATCCAACATACGCGACTCAATATTCTTGACCGTTATAGCCGTTCCATTCTGCCCTCTTAATATTCTGAGCACATTAAACTGCTGATTGGTTAAATCATACTTTTTAAACAAACGATTGGAGGAAGCACTCAAATGGTTTCCCGTAAAGATGATATTCATCACCAATCGCTGCTGCTCAGAGCTAAATTTAACTTGTTTTATTTCCTCGTTGATCGACATATTCTTTCTTAATTCTGACGCAAATATATGTAATTACATTTAATGTATGTACATCTAATTGATTTATTTTATATATTTGCATCAGTAAATCAAGTAATTAGCCATGAGTACAATCATTACTTCTAAGAAAAAACAAGCCTATGGAAGCTTCAATAATGGAGAAATTATTGAGAACAAACCCATTGGATTCCCACAAGACGGTGGAAAACAGAAAGCCTACTCCAGTCTATTTTATTGGGCACACGCTCACACAGTAAAGGGTAGCACCATAGGGCTTCACTCCCATCGAGGCTTCGAAATAGTATCATACGTACTAAAAGGAGCCATTCGACATTACGACACTAAAACGGATAGATGGCTGCAATTAGAGGAAGGGAGCTTTCAAGTCATTAAATCAGGAAATGGAATTTCACATTCTGAAGAACTCCTAGAGGATTCAGCAATCTTTCAAATTTGGTTCGATCCAGACCTAAGTAAAAGCCTACAAAAGGAGGCTCAATATGCTGATTACACTAGGCGAGTCTTTCCAATAAAATTAGGAAAAGGAATAAAAACCAAAACAATCGTTGGCGAAAATAGCCCTGTGCAAATGGATTCGGAAGATATTATCATTAAAGAATTCTCAATTCAAAAATCGCACAGCATTCAAATAGTTAATGATAATATCTACTCTTTTTATTTAGTTGAAGGCGAATTAGAATTAAATGGACAACTAATGAGTAAAGATGATTTCGCTCTAATCGAAAACGAAGAGACTTTATCCATCAAAGCTATCAAAGCTAGTAAGCTGTTCCTTATTCAATCGCCAAAAACAACTAGTTATAAAACCTATATCAACTCTTAAAAATGAAGACTATGAGTAAAATACTCGCATTTTCAGGCAGCAACCATTCAAAATCTATAAACCAAGCACTGGTATCCTATGCTTCGTCGCTTGTACAAAATCACGATGTAAAGCTCATTGACTTACGCGACTTTGAAAGTCCCTTATTTAGCATCGATTTGGAAAATGAAAATGGGCATCCTGACAACATCATAAAACTAGAGAAACTCATCTCCGAGCAAGATGCACTAATCATTGCACTACCAGAATACAATGGTAGTATGACTTCCTTTTTCAAAAACACATTGGATTGGCTAACGCGTGTAAATCATCAATTTTTGAAAGACAAGAAATTGATACTCCTAAGTACCTCTCCAGGTAAGTTCGGGGCTAAATTTGGTTTGGCACACACCGCAGGGATCCTTCCTCGTTTTGGATGTGAGGTCCATGGAATATTTAGCCTAGGAAACTTTCATGAACTAGTCTCTCTTAATGGGGAATTCACTTTGAGCGACACTGAAAAATTGGAAGAACTCAAAAGCTTAATACATCTATTAGAGAATAATTTAAAGGAATAAACAACGATACTTTTTATCCTAGGGTTTAAACACTGTGCTATTTGAAAAAAAAAGCCCTCCGAATGCTTGGAGGGCTTTTCAATACTATAGACTAATCGTATTAGCTTAAGTAGTCTAAAATATTCTTCTCTACTCTATTCAATACATCCGACACATCTGCTCTCACAAATTTATCACCCGTAATCATTTCGTATAGTTCAATATAACGGTCAGAAACAGAATCGACAAAGACTTCATCCATCTCTGGAATTGTTTGTCCATCTTTTCCTTGGAAACCATTTGAAATCAACCATTGACGAACGAATTCTTTCGACAATTGTTTTTGTAACTCATCGCCATCTTGACGAGCTTGATAACCTTCCTCGTAAAAATAACGAGAAGAATCAGGCGTGTGAATCTCATCAATCAAGGTAATTACACCGTCCTTGTCTGTACCAAACTCATACTTGGTATCAACTAAGATCAAGCCCATATCAGCAGCAATATCAGTCCCTCTCTGGAAGATAGCACGAGTATACTCCTCTAACTTTAAGTAATCTTGTTCAGAAACAAGTCCCTGAGCAAGAATTTCCTCACGAGAAATATCCTCATCGTGTCCAACATCAGCCTTAGTTGTAGGTGTAATAAGAGGTTCAGGGAACCTATCATTTTCCTTCATACCATTAGGCATGGCTACTCCACAAAGAATTCTTTTACCATCGCGGTATTCTCTCCAAGCATGCCCAGATAAATAACCACGGATAACCATCTCAACTTTAAAAGGCTCACACATCTTACCCACAGTAACCATTGGGTCTGGAGTCGCTATTTTCCAGTTTGGAAGAATGTCTTGTGTAGCCTCTAAAAATTTAGCTGCAATCTGATTCAACACCTGCCCTTTAAATGGAATTCCTTTTGGAAGAACCACATCAAATGCTGATATTCTATCAGAAACGATCATCACCAATAGATCATCGTTAATTGTGTAAACTTCACGCACTTTTCCATGGTAAACTTTTGTTTGACCTGGAAAGTTAAAATCAGTTTTTAGAATCGTGTTTCCCACTTTCTTTTTCCTTTGATTGTTGTTCTTGTTTATAAGCTAATATAATCTTCATCACCAATTTATGGCGAATCACATCTTTTTCGTCTAAATGGATCATAGCAACACCTTTTACTTTATCCAATAATTTCACCACTTGGCGCAAGCCTGACTTCTGACGATTAGGTAAATCTACCTGTGTCATATCGCCAGTTACCAAAAACTTTGCCGTGCGCCCCATACGAGTCAAAAACATTTTCATTTGTTGCTCGGTGGTGTTTTGGGCTTCATCTAAAATCACAAAAGCATTATCAAGAGTCCTACCTCTCATAAATGCTAAGGGAGCAATTTGTATCACACGTTCCTCAATCAGAGTCTTTAATTTCTCTGCAGGAATCATGTCGTGCAAAGCATCATATAAAGGCTGCATATACGGATCGAGCTTATCCTTCATGTCGCCAGGCAAAAAACCTAAATTCTCACCTGCTTCCACTGCGGGACGCGTCAAAATAATACGCCTTACTTCTTTGTTTTTTAAAGCCCTGACCGCTAAGGCTACCGCTGTATAGGTTTTCCCAGTACCGGCAGGGCCGATAGCAAAAACCATATCGTTCGTTTTTGTACTCTCAACTAGTTTGCGCTGATTTACCGTTCTTGGTTTAATAAGCTTCCCATGAGTTCCATGTACAATAACATCATCGTCCAATTCTAAAACCACTTCGTGATCTTCCATAATTAAACGATCGATATTACTATCGGTCAACTGGTTGTACTTATTAAAATGTTGAATTAAGACTTCAAGCTTCGTCTCGAACTGTTCAATTACTTCAATCTCTCCTAAAGCTGTGATCACTCCACCACGAGCAATAATCTTCAATTTAGGATAATAAGACCGTATCAGGTCTAATTTCACATTTCGAGAGCCATATAAATCTATGGGGTCGATGCCTTCTATGGTAAATTTTTTTTCCGCCAAATAGTTGATATTTATAGGGTTGTGCGAATTCGATTAAAATCCTTTACAACTGAGATTAATTGTTTAATTTTAGACTCACAAAATAACAAATTTCATCAATTTATATCAAGCGAAAAGCAGCTGTTTTTCAACAAGATGGCAATTATTACATTAACAAGCGATTACGGCAACAAAGATTACTTCACTGGAGCCATTAAAGGTGCCATAGTTTCCGAAGCACCCGACACTCAGATTATTGATATATCTCATGAGATTTCCCCTTTCAATATTCAGGAAGCTGCCTATATTCTAAAGAATGCCTACCACCATTTCCCAGAAGGAAGCATCCACATGATTGGTATTGATGCTGAAGCTGGTCCTAACAAGTTCCATATAGCCTGTAAGCTGAATGGTCACTTTTTTATAGGTGCCGACTCGGGCATATTTTCTTTGATGTTTCCAGAAATTAAAGCCGAACAAATTGTAGCCCTTAACATTGCTCAGGAATTTGATAGCATCACTTTTCCGATGAAAGATGTATTTGTGAAAGCAGCATGTCATATTAGCCGTGGTGGAACTTTAGGAGTTATTGGTAGACAACTATCACAATTCAAAGAGGTAAAAAACTTTCAGCCTACACTTTCTACCGACCGAAAGATGCTCGCTGGGCAGGTTATCTATATCGACCGCTACGGAAATATAGTAACCAACATCACTCAAAAACAATTTTCGGAAGCACAAACTGGGAGGCCCTTCGAAATAAAGTTACCTAGAAGATACACTATCAATACTATTGAGAAGTCTTACGGAAGAGTTCTGGAGAGTGAGAAATTGGCAATATTTAATTCTGCAGGACATCTAGAAATTGCTATTAATAAGGCTGACAACAACCATATAAATGGCGCAAGTCGCTTACTAGGCATTGGAGTTAAGGACAGCATAAGCATCGAATTCAAATGATGATACGCATTGTGAAATTAAGCTTCCACCAGGAGCACATCGAAACTTTTAAAGCTATTTTTGCTGACAGTAAAGAGAAAATAGTGGCTATGAAAGGTTGTCATAAGGTGGAGCTTTTACATGATATCAATAATCCCAATCAATTTTTCACTTATAGCTGGTGGGACAGTCAAGAGGATTTAAATGCCTACCGAGAGTCTAAACTTTTTAAGCAAGTTTGGCAATCAACTAAAACATTATTCAACGACAAGCCTTATGCTTGGAGTACCGAAAAAATTAACGAAGCGCTATGATTAGCATTCTCAAGAAAGAAATAAATAGCTTTTTAAATTCCCTCACTGGATATATGGTTCTGGTAGTATTTTCGGTTCTCAACGGCCTTTTTTTATGGGTGTTCCCAGGAGAATTTAATTTATTAGACGCTGGCTATGCGGGTCTCGATGGACTCTTCTTTTTAGCCCCATGGATATTCCTATTCTTAATTCCTGCCCTTACCATGCGCTTTTTTGCAGATGAATTTAAAACGGGAACCATCGAATTATTAGCAACTAAACCGATTAGTAACCTTCAGTTAGTTTTAGGAAAATATTTTGCTGGCGTTTTACTTTGCCTGCTCGCTTTGTGTCCAACTATTATTTACGGAATTAGCATTTACATTTTAGGGCAACCTATCGGGAATATGGATATGGGCGCCACTATAGGGTCTTATATAGGTTTGGTATTACTAGCATCTTCTTATGTTTCGATTGGTGTGTTTGCTTCAAGCCTTACTGAGAATCAAATTGTAGCATTCCTCCTATCACTTTTCCTATGCTTCTTCTGCTATGCAGGTTTCGAGCAATTAGCAAGCCTACTCTCCTATACGGGATTAGAATTAGCCATCGAAAAACTAGGGATAAACTACCACTACAATGCCATAAGTCGAGGTGTGATTGACAGCAGAGACATCCTTTATTTTGCAAGTATCGTTGCTCTATTCATCAGCGCATCCAAATTATCTATTCAAAGTAGAAAATGGTAATGAATTTAAAGAAGCAAAACATCATTCAATTCATCAGCATGCTATTTATAATAGTGTTGCTGAATATCATTGGCTCTTTTACCTTCGGAAGGTATGACCTTACCAAAGAAGGACGCTATTCACTCTCTGAGGCTACTAAAAGTTTACTAAGCGACTTAGAAGACTATGTTTATATAGAAGTCTTTTTAGAGGGAGTGTTCCCTGCTGGAATTCAACGTTTAAGTAACGAAACTCGCCAAATACTTTCGGAGTTCCGAACTTACAACGACCTTATCCAGTTTATCTTTATCAATCCTACCGAGAGTAATGATCAAGCAACTCGTAATGAGGTCCTCAAGCAGTTGTACGAAAAAGGGGTGAATCCTACGAGCCTACAAATAAAAGATGGCGATAGCTTTACCGAAAAAGTAATTGTTCCTGGTGCCTTGGTGAAATACAGAAATGAAGAAATTGCCATTCAACTACTGAAAAGCCAGATTGCAGGTAGCTCAGAGCAAAGTCTTCAACAATCTATCCGAGAGTTAGAATATGAATTTACGAATGCCATAAAGCAACTTAAAACCCCAATAAAGCCTAGCATTGCTTTATTAAGTGGGCACGGTGAATTATCGGGGCTCGAAATTGAAGATTTTACAACTAGCCTCAGTGAGCATTACGCTATAAACAGCCTTGACCTACGTGAATTTGAAAAAGATACTAATTCAGGTGAGCCCCTACTGGCTAAGAAATTAGAGGAATTGCTCCGTCAAAAACTACTCATCATAGCCAAACCAAGGTTGACTTTTCAAAATCTCGACAAGTACTTCATCGATCAATACATCATGAATGGAGGGAAAGTACTTTGGCTTTTGGATGCGACTAATGCCGATATGGATAGTTTGTCTAACAAAGGCTCTAGCCTATTTCACCCACTTCGAAAACTTAACCTTAGTGACCAACTATTCAAATATGGAGCGCGATTAAACACGAATTTGGTAGAGGATATTTCTTCTTCTAAAATTCCAGTTCCTGTTAGTTTCGTAAACGACATCCCTAAATGGGAATTAGTCCCTTGGCGCTTTTTCCCAGTTTCTATTCCTACGCAATCACATCCCATTACAGCAAATATTAATGCCGTAAAATTTGATTTCACGAGTAGCATCGATACCGTAAAAACAAACAGCCCAATTACCAAAACTGTCTTACTACACAGCTCACCCTACACCAAGCTTGTAAACATGCCTTACGAGATACGTTTGAACAGCGCTTTAGAGCAACCTGTTCAAGAAGAATTTAATAAGGGAATGCAAACATTGGCTATTCTATTAGAAGGTGAGTTTGAGTCTATATTCAAAAATAGAATTACTCCTCAGGGAGATCAACTGAAATTCACAGAGCAAAGTGTGAATACTCGAATGATTATTGTTGCGGATGGAGATATTGCTAGCAATCAAATTTCTCGAGGAGCAGCACTTCCTCTTGGCTACGACAACTACGAGAAAAGACAATATGGAAACAAAGACTTCCTATTAAATGCCGTTGATTATTTATTAGAGGATCAAGACTTAATTAATGTACGCTCGAGAGAAATTAAAATGCGATTGCTCGATGTGCAAAAAATACAGCAAGAAAGAGGCTTCTGGCAAATTATTAATCTAGTCCTTCCTTTAATCTTAATTCTTACTTTTGGGATGTTAAAATTCTATATTAGAAAGAAAAAATATGCAAATGAAAAATAAGAGCATTCTTTATTTAGCCATCATAGTGGTATTAGGAGCAATTGCCTATTTCCAGATGAGCTCTAATGAAAATTTTGGACCTCGTAGCGATCGCCGTGATTTTGCCATTGCAGACACCAGTAAGGTTACAAAAGTGATTTTAACTTCCAAATTTCCCGAAGTAGCTGTTATCGAAAGACAAAGTGAAGATTCGTGGTTGTTAAACGATACATACAAGGCTAGAAAATCTGCCGTTTACTACCTATTACAAACCATTCATCGAATGGAGATAGCACACCCAGTTCCATTAAGCATGAGAGAAAATGTATTGGGTAATTTAGCTATAAAAGGCATTAAGGTTGAAGTATTCATGGAAGGTGGTCAAAAGAAGACCTTTTATGTAGGTGGCGAAAACCAACAACTCACAGCTACCTTTATGATGCTCCAAAATTCTAGCGAGCCCTATGCCCTACACATCCTTGGCTTTAAAGGTTATTTATCTGGTCGATTCTTTACCCAAGAGCACTTGTGGAGAGATAAGCTAGTAATGAGTTTTGACAATCGAGAGATTGCTGACATTCAAATGGAATATTTCGATCCGAATGAGCGAAAGGAATCTTTCTCTATTAAATTGAAAAATGAAGATTATATCCTTCGAAGCTTGAAGGAACAAGATGTTTTTAAAGCTGATAGTAGCTCATTAACAAGCTATTTAGCATCTTTCAGAAATTTATATTCTGAAGGATTCATCTCCGATTACGATGCTTTAAATACAGACTCTTTATTAAAGGCTACTCCTTATTTTGAATTGAACATCAAAAACAAAAAAGGAAAAGAAATACATCTTCGCACCTTTTACAAAAGAGCAAAGCCAGGAACTGAAGTAAATGGGGAGATTGTTATGCGCGATCCAGATCGTTATTTTGCACAAATAAACAACAATGATATCGTGCTTATTCAGAAGCAAACTTTTAAGAAAATCATTAAAGGGCTCTCTTATCTACAGGAGAATCCCATTGTTAAAAAGTAACTAATAATTGTGTATAAACTAGGGTCTGTAAAAAGACCCTTTTTTATTGTATGGGCTATATTTGTCTTCATTGACAATTAATCTATCGACTATGAAGTTCATTGTTTCCAGCTCTAAGCTATTAAAACAATTACAAACTATCAGCGGAGTTATTAACTCTAGCAATACCCTACCTATTCTCGACAATATCCTATTTGAAATTGAGGAGAACACATTGCGCATATCTGCATCCGATTTAGAGACAACTATGTCGACATCTCTGGAAGTTGAAGCGGATCAAAATGGTAGCGCAGCAATTCCTGCAAAATTACTTTTAGACACTCTAAAAACCTTCCCAGAACAACCGCTCACCTTCTTAATAGATACTGAGAAACATGGTGTTGAGATTAGTTCTGACCAAGGTAAATATGCTTTGGCTTACCAAGATGGGAATGAATTCCCTAAGGCGCCAAGCATTGAATCGGCTAGTACTGCTCTTATCCATTCGGATATTATTGCTACGGCAATCAACAAAACGATTTTTGCTACTGGCAACGACGATTTGAGACCAGTGATGTCTGGTGTGTTCTGTAAATTCAGTGAGAGCGGATTAACTTTTGTTTCTACAGATGCTCATAAATTGGTACGCTATACGCGTCACGATATTCAAACGGATCATACAGCAGAATTTATTCTTCCTAAAAAACCTTTAAACATCTTAAAGGGTATTTTGGCTATTGCTGACGAAGAAGTGAAAATTGAATACAACGAAACCAATGCGAAATTCATCTTTGGTTCTATTGTATTAACATGTCGTTTGATTGACGGTAAATACCCGAATTACAATGCGGTAATACCTCAAGAGAATCCAAATAAGATGACTATAGAGCGTACATCGTTCTTAAACTCTGTAAAAAGGGTGTCGATCTTCTCGAACAAGACAACACATCAGATACGTTTAAAAATTGCTGGCAACGAAATGCATATTTCTGCCGAAGATTTAGACTTCTCAAACAAAGCCGACGAAAGATTGGCTTGTCAGTACGAAGGTTCTGATATAGAAATTGGTTTTAACTCTCGTTTCCTTTTGGAAATGTTGACTAACCTGGAAACGGAACAGATCCATTTGGAAATGTCTGCTCCTAACCGTGCAGGAATTTTACTTCCTGAAGGTAATACCCAGGATGGGGAAGACATCTTAATGTTGGTGATGCCGGTAATGCTCAACAACTAATAGTATTTAGCCCCTTCAAGATTTGATCCCTCCGAATATTCGGAGGGATTTTTTTATGCACCTATTCCTCGTCTTGGAAATCTATTGAAATTGAATTCACGCAATAGCGCAATCCCGTTTCGGTAGGTCCATCGGGGAAGATATGTCCTAGGTGTCCTCCACAATTCGAACAGAGGATTTCAACACGAATCATTCCATGGGTAGTATCTCTATGCTCCGTTACTTTCCCTTCGATGGAAGTGTCAAAAGCTGGCCATCCGCAATGAGAGTCGAACTTAGATGAAGATTCAAACAAATCTATACCACAACCCTTACAAGCATAAAATCCATCCTTAAAATGAAGGTTATACTCACCTGAATATGGGCGCTCAGTTCCTTTTTCTCTTAATACATGATAAGCTTCTGGACTTAACAACTCTTTCCACTCTTTATCTGTTTTCATAATACTAAAGCTTTTAGGACTTTGATCTTGTGGGATGCAAGAGTTAAATATCAGAAGGAATATAAATAGTATATATTTCACAATATACGAAGTTAGTGAAATTGGTGAACAGTTAGCATTAGCAAAAATAAAATTGACCAGTAGATATGACAAATTAAAAGTTGGCAGTTAATACTTTGTACTTTGTACTTGACGCTTTATACCATATACTATTTCCCTATCTTTACAATCCTTAAAAAATTCTATAGGATGGATATCAATTTTAACAAGAACGAAGATGCAATCAAACTAAAGATTGCTGAGATGAAAAGAAGGCTGGTGAAAATCAGCTTGGGTGGTGGAAAAAAGAAGATTGAAAAAGAGCACAGTAAAGGTAAACTAACGGCTAGAGAACGTATTGATTACCTTATAGATAAGAAGTCTAACTTCCTTGAATTGGGAGCTTTCGTCGCCAATGACATGTACGAAGAGTACGGTGGTTGTCCTGCTGCAGGTGTTGTAATGGGAATCGGTTATGTTGCCGGAAAGCAATGTGTGATTGTTGCCAATGATGCTACTGTAAAAGCGGGCGCTTGGTTTCCTATTACGGCAAAAAAGAACTTAAGAGCGCAAGAAATTGCCATGGAGAATCGCCTACCTGTAATCTATTTGGTAGATAGCGCTGGTGTTTTCCTTCCATTACAGGATGAAATTTTCCCTGACAAAGAACATTTCGGAAGAATCTTCCGCAATAATGCACGTATGTCTTCAATGGGAATTACTCAAATTTCTGCTATTATGGGTTCCTGTGTTGCTGGTGGTGCTTACCTTCCTATTATGAGCGATGATGCACTTATCGTTGATAAAACTGGATCTATATTTCTAGCCGGTTCGTATTTAGTAAAAGCGGCTGTTGGTGAAGATATTGACAATGAAACTTTAGGTGGAGCTACAACACACTGCGAAATATCGGGTGTTACCGACTATAAAGCTAAAGACGATAAAGATTGTTTAGACCGTATTCGTAAGATTATGGATAAGATTGGTGACGGAGAGTCTGCAGGGTTTAACCGTTCTGAACCCGCTAAACCAAAAGATGATCCAGAAGAAATCTACGGAATCATTCCTGAAAAGAGAGACAAGCCTTATAAAGTTCGTGAGATTATTTCTCGCTTAGTAGACAAATCTGAATTTGAAGAATACAAAGCAGGTTTTGGACAAAGTATCATCTGCGGACAGGCTCGTGTTGATGGATGGGCTGTAGGTATTGTTGCCAACGAAAGGCAAGTTATAAAGTCTAAAAAAGGTGAAATGCAATTTGGTGGTGTTATCTATTCTGACTCTGCCGACAAAGCTGCTCGCTTTATTATGAACTGTAACCAAAAGAAGATTCCTTTGGTTTTCCTACAAGACGTTACCGGCTTTATGGTAGGTTCGCGTTCTGAACACGGTGGAATAATTAAAGACGGTGCTAAGATGGTGAGCGCTATGGCGAATTCTGTAGTCCCTAAATTTACAATCATTACAGGGAATTCATTCGGAGCTGGTAATTACGCCATGTGTGGTAAAGCTTACGACCCTCGTTTGATTGTTGCTTGGCCAACAGCACAAATTGCTGTGATGGGTGGCGCTCAAGCTGCAAAGGTTTTATTACAAATTCAAAAAGCAAGCTTGAAAGCTAAAGGCGAGGAAATCTCTCCTGAAAAAGAAGCTGAATTGCTAAAAACCATTACCGATAGATACAATAAGCAAATGAGTCCTTATTACGCGGCTTCGCGCTTGTGGGTTGATAGTATCATCGATCCATTAGAAACTCGTAAAGTTATTTCTATGGGAATTGAAATGGCTAACCACGCTCCTATTAAAGAAGCCTATAATGTAGGAGTACTTCAAACTTGATTTGTTGAGCAGAATATATTTATAAAATATCAAAGCCTCCTTTTGGGGGCTTTTTTTTTATCTTTAGAATGATGAAAGCCAAGGCAATTTTAGAATCCGTTTTATATGCCGATGACCTAGAGTCGACTGAAAAGTTCTATACCGAAGTTTTAGGCTTAAACGTTTACTCAAAAGACTCGTATTATATATTCTTCAAGTTAGAACAAGACATGCTTCTTATATTCGATAAGGAACATACGATTCAACAAGACAGCCTTCCACGACACGGAACAGAATCTAAAGGACATTTAGCATTCACCATGCAAGAATCAGAAATTGATAATTGGAGATCTCAATTACACAAACACAATATCAAAATAGAAAAAGAGCAATCTTGGGGAAATGGCGCTTTCTCATTCTACTTCAGAGATCCTGCAGGAAATTCTATAGAGTTAGCGACTCCTAATTTATGGGAGTTTAAACACTAACAACTATTCTATTAGCTATTGTATTGATACAATAAAGCTTCGTACTTTTGTGGCTTGAAACCAAACACAATAGACAAGAATATGTCCCTGCAAAAGAATTGCTTTTCCTCATTTAAAGAATCAATTGGTTCTTATGAATTACCAAAGCGATTTACTTTCCCATTTTACTACGAACCTCACCCACTGTGCTTATTAGCTAGCAAAGAACTACAATGTCATCTTGAAAATCAAAAAGACTGGAAACATAATTTTGGTTTAGACAAAGATGAAGAGAGTTCTAATGGAAAGATGTTTGGCGTTTTATTGGTTCAGAACAGAGCAGGTGAAATTGGATATTTAGCAGCTTTTTCTGGAAAACTTGCAGGAGCGAATCACCATTCAAAATTTGTACCTCCCATTTTTGATATGCTTACCGAAGAGGGTTTTTTCAACCAAGGACAAATAGAGCTTAGTAGCATACATGAGCAAGTTAGGGCTTTAGAGCAAAATCCTAAACTGATAGAGGCTCAGGAATTCCTAAAAGCTGAGAATGAACAATCTTCAAATAATATTGAAGAACAAAGAGCACTAATAAGAGCTAATAGGAAAGTCCGTAAGGAACAACGACAGGAAGCCGAAAAGGAACTTAGCTCTGAAGAACACCATTCTTTAAAAGAGCAATTAAGCAAAATAAGTGTTCGAGAAAAGCTTCAGCTAGAAGCCCTAAAAAAACAAGCTAAAGAAAAAATCAATAAAGCTCAGGAAAAACTAGATATCTATACTACTGAGATTGATTATTTAAAAAATACGCGCAAAGAACTTTCTGGCTCTTTACAGCAACAATTGTTCGATCAGTACCATTTTTTGGATATTAATGGTAATAAAAAAAGTTTGTGTAACATATTTAGCGAAACACCCCAACTAACTCCTCCCGCTGCTGCAGGGGAATGTGCTGCTCCTAAATTATTACAATACGCTTTTGAAAATGAACTAAAACCTTTGGCTATAGCTGAGTTTTGGTGGGGAGAATCGCCAAAATCGGCTATCAGAAAACACGGACAGTACTACCCTGCTTGTCAAGGGAAATGCCAACCAATTTTGGGGCATATGCTCCAAGGCTTAGAAGTTGATGAGAATCCATTATTGAATAATCCAGCAGAAGGTAAAAGCATCGACATCATTTATGAAGATGATGAACTATTGGTTATTAATAAACCCACTGAGTTTTTATCCGTTCCTGGAAAAACGATTCAAGATTCGGTTTATCAACGAATGAAAATGCAATTCCCAAAAGCTACTGGCCCATTAATCGTACACCGATTAGATATGTCAACCTCTGGACTCATGCTAATTGCAAAAACCAAAGACACCCACAAAAACCTTCAGAGACAATTCATTAAGCGCACCGTAAAAAAACGCTATGTAGCACTATTAAATGGATTGGTAAAAGAGGATGAAGGGATTATTGATCTACCATTAAGACTGGATATAGACGACAGACCACGACAGTTGGTTTGCTATGAACATGGTAAATCTGCGCGCACCAAATGGAAAGTTATTGAACGCAAAAATAATCAAACTAAGATTCACTTCTACCCTATTACTGGTCGCACTCATCAATTGCGTGTACACTCAGCTCATTCTACTGGACTAAATATTCCAATTATTGGAGATGACTTGTACGGGACAAAATCAAATCGATTACACCTCCATGCAGAGTCGGTAGAATTTGAACATCCTATTTCTAAAGACTTGATGAGCTTTCAGACAAAAGCAGAGTTTTAGAAACAAAAATCCCCTTTCGAAAACGATAGGGGATTTTATTTTACACCTAGTACTTTATACCTTAATAAAACTTCTCCCCAGAAGCAGCATGCTCTTTTAATAAGTCACAAGCTTGGAATCGCTCGCCATAGTTAGTTCTCAATCTGTCGAGTTCTTTAACTACAAAATCCGCTCCTACTTGATCGATATAACGGAAAGGACCGCCTGTAAAAGGACGGAAGCCTAAACCGAAGATAGCACCTAAGTCACCATCTTGTACAGACTCTATGATTCCATCTTGTAAACAAAGTACAGCTTCAGAAACCATTAATAAAGTGGTACGCAATTGTACATCAGAAGCATCAAATTTTGTTTTAGCAGGATTCCCAAAGAAGCCATAAGCTGCAGTATTTGCTTTACCACGAACTTTCTTTCCTTTCTTATCGTAAGACAAGAAACCTTTCTGATTTTTCCTCCCTTTATAGCCGGCTTCATTCATCAATAAGAGACCGTCGCTCATAATAGCACCTTCCCGCTTTTTGAACATCTCAGCCAAATCGCCCGTCATTACGTGGGCACCAACATCAATTCCTACTTCATCCATTAAGGCAAAAGGACCCACTGGGAAACCGTATTGCTTCAACGCTTTATCGATGGCAATGATATCACCACCTTCTTGCAATAATAACATTGCCTCATTTAGATATGGCGCCAAAATTCTATTCACATAAAATCCAGGACCGTTATTTACCACAATATTGGTTTTACCTTGTTTTAACCCTAGGGCGTAACAGGTTGCAATGGCTCTATCGGAAGTATGAGGTGTTTTTACAATCTCCAATAAGGGCATTTTAGAAACGGGTGAGAAATAATGTAATCCAATCACATTTTCTGGATGTTTGGCAAACTTCCCAATTTCTTCGATAGATAAAGCTGAAGTATTGGTTGCAAAGATGAAATCGTCTTTGGTATATTGCTCTACCTCAGCAAGAATCTTTTGCTTCATACCCATATCCTCGAATACAGCTTCCACTAAAACATCTACCTTATCGAAATCGGTATAATCTAATTGTCCTTTAACCGCAGCAATGGCATTCTTCGCCTCTACCTTAGTTAAAGACTTGCGCTTTACCTTGTTATTCAAACTTTTCCAAAGTGCCTTTTTAGCTGTTTGGATAGTATCTGGATTTATATCTTTCAATACAATGTCTATTCCCTTATCAAGAGTAACTTCAGCGATTCCAGAGCCCATAAATCCAGCACCTAGCAAACCTAAAGTTCTCAAGGTATCGGTATGTGCAGCCCAAGGATTCTTCTTTTTGTCGGTCATGGCAAAGAATAGATTTCTCAATTCTTTAGAAACCGAGCCAATCATCAATTCTTCGAACTTAATAACTTCCGCTTCGTAACCTGCCTTTGTGCCCTTTTTTAAACCGATTTTCACACAGTTTAAAATCTCCATTGGAGCAGGATAATTTCCTAAAGTCTGACGCAATACTTTTTTACGAGCTTCTTTATAAACTATAGAACGCCCTACAGAAGTATGGTCTAAGAATTTGTTTAAAGCAGAAACTTTGCGTTTGCGATTCATTGGTTTTTCAACCAATTTCAAGGCTAATTTTTCGGCAGCAATTTTCAATTTTGAAGGATGAACCAACTCATCTACTAAGCCCATCTTTTTAGCCTTATGAGCAAAGATGTTCTTTCCGGTAAGCATCATATCTAAACTGGCTTGCAAACCTACCAAACGAGGTAAGCGTTGCGTTCCACCACCACCAGGAAGCAATCCTAACTTCACCTCTGGCAAAGCTAATTTTGTACTGCGATGATTGGTAGCCACACGAGCAGCGCAAGCTAAAGGTAATTCAACGCCTAAACCGTAAGCAGTACCGTGAATGGCAGCTACGAAAGGTTTTGAAGAGTTTTCTAATTTGGCTAATAAACTATGCCCTTTACGTGAGATAGGCTGAAAATCGCCTACTTTATTGGCTTTAAAAGACTGAATATCCGCTCCTGCGATAAAGTCTTTTTTAGCAGAAATAAATACCGCAGCTTTAATCGCATCGTCTGCAATAATCTCATCTATAATTTGCTCAAACACTTCAATCAATGTAGGTGAAACTATATTTACTTTTGAGTCTTTTTGATCTAGATAGAGGAAAGCAACTCCGTTGCTTAGTTCACTTTTTATATAATTATCTACCATCTTAGGCTTCGTATTTTTCAATTATCATAGCATGTCCGTGTGCACCTGCAGCACAAGCGGCAAGGATTGCATACTTACCACCTTCTTTATGCAGTCTGTTTGAAGCTGTGGTTATCAAACGAGAACCTGTTGCTCCAAAAGGATGTCCTATTGAAAGTGAGCCACCCCAATTGTTCAATTTAGACTCATCGATAATACCTACAGCTTTATCTCTACCCAACTTCTCTTTGGCAAATTCATCAGAAGCTAAACATTTGATATTGGTGATTACCTGTCCAGCAAAAGCTTCGTGTAGCTCAATTACATCCATTTGATCTAAAGTCAATCCTGCTTTTTCTAAAACTTGAGAAATGGCATAAGCAGGACCTAAAAGTAATTCGTCTTCTACATCTTGTCCTGTAAATACATACTCCACAATTCTAGACTTTGGAGTCAAGCCTAATTCCTTGGCTTTATCTTCGGTCATGATTAACGAAGCTGCTCCACCGTCTGTTAAGAAGGATGAATTTGCAGCAGTTAATGTTCCGTGTTTCTTATCGAAAGCAGGGCGAAGTTTTGCTAACTTCTCTCTTTTAGAATTCGGACGAACACCGTTATCTACTGATATCGCTTTGAATTTAGGCTCTAAAGTTACTTCACACATCTCTTCTTTCAGAAGTCCAGCTTCTTGAGCTTTTCCAGCCAATTGATGTGAACGGAAAGCAAAGTCATCTTGCTCTTCGCGTGTAACACCATAGCGAGCTGCCATAATATCACAATCTTGCCCCATAGTTTTTCCCGTCATATATTCTGCTACTGCAGGACGAACAGGAATAAAATCTGAAGGACGCAAAGAGAAAACGAATTTCAAAGTATCACCTAAGCCTCTTAATTTCTGCGCAGCAAAGAGCTTGTTTCGCATCTTTTTAGGAAAACCAATTGGCGTGTCAGAAGTATTCTCTACTCCACCTGCAATTACCACGTCAGCATTACCCACTAATATTTCGTTTACGCCATTACAGATTGCTCTGTTGGCAGAAATACAAGCTTGGCTAACCGTAGAGCAAGGAGTGGTATTTGGAAGTCCAGCTCCTAAAGCAGCTTCGCGAGCAACATTTGAAGTTTGTACATTGGAAATTACCGTACCCATAATTACTTGGTCGACTTCCTTAGGATCGATACCCGTTTTTTGGATCAACCCTTTAATGGCAAACTGACCTAATTCGTAGGACATCAAGTTAAGGTAATCGGTACCCGACTTTAAAAATGGCGTTCTACAGCCATCAATAAATACTATGTTTTTTTTATTCATCTTAAAAAAATCTAGTTTTTTTTCTTTTTTATCTAACCATGCATTGTACTTTAGCCGCATGGATGATTACGAATTATACGCAGAACAAATCATTGTTCACAAAGTACGCTCCGCTTGGTTCGAGATGTCGCGAATGTTTAACCAAGTTGCTACCGCACACGACATCACCTTGTCTGTAGGCTTTACGCTTATTGCCATTTACGAGAAAGAAGGTACACCCGTTACCAAAATTGCTCCTCGTATGGGAATGGAACCCAACAGTCTTTCGCGTATACTCAAATCGATGGAGAAGAACGGCTTAGTGGAACGCGTTCCCGATGCTCGCGACAAGCGAAAAGTATTGGTTAAGCTAACAGAAAAAGGACAAGATAAACGCAAGGTTTCAATAAAATCCGTTTTCCGACTTAACAATGCAATGTTAGACGATTTAGATCCGATTAAAGTTAAACACTTCTACGAAGTAATCAACGCGGTTCCAAAATCTACTTCTAAAACTCTTGATAAAATGCTTCAGGAAATCGAGGAGTCTAACTAAGCGAATAGTCGTTTTCGGCTATTAAATGCTTGGCAATTTCTCTTCTATTTTCTTTGGCATTGATATTATAATCAGGTACTAGATTGTTGAGGAATTTCTTCATCATTTTATTTTCTAGGCCTGTAGTATAAGCGTTAATAACTTCTCTAGCTGATTTTCGCACTTTCTCGAAAGCATCATAAGCTTGAACTTCAGTAATCTTAGCGAATATTTTGGCCTTATCATTATTATCCTCTTTGGCTTTTTCGGCTCTTAAGAAAGTAGACTCCAGTACAAAGATCTCTGTAAGAATATCCGAAAGGTTCATCACAATTTCTTGTTCGTCGATTAAGTCTTTCTTTAATTTATTACCCGCACTACCCGTCAATAATAAGAAGAGTTGTTTTAAGTTTTCGATGCGTTTCTCAATCGATTTAGAAGCACAAGAAACAACTGAAGCAGCAGCCTTTAATGGCGCTATCTTCATAGCTGGTAAAACAGCAATCTCTTTTGTTTGGAAAGCTCTTTTCAACAACTCACCTACAATCAATAAGCGGTTTACTTCGTTAGTCCCCTCGTAAATCTTCGTAATACGAGCATCTCTATAACCACGTTCTACACCAGTTTCCATGGCATAACCCATTCCACCATGAATTTGAATGGCTTCGTCGGTTACATAACAAAGTACATCAGAACCGTAGACTTTAGCAATAGAACATTCTATGGCATATTCGCGAATAGCATTTACTTTAGCTTCGTTTTGTGAAGCTCCTTCAGCTTTTAAAGCCTTGTATTTTTCGTCGATTAAATTACCAATGCGGTAAGTAGCCGATTCGGTAGCGAAAGTCTTTACAGCCATATCCGCTAGCTTGTGTTGTATCGCTCCAAAATCTGAAATTGGTTTCCCGAACTGCTTGCGCTCATTTGCATATTGCACAGATTTTCCAACAGCAACTTTTGAACCTCCAACAGCACTAGCACCAATCTTAATTCTTCCAGAGTTAAGAATGTTTAAAGCAATTTTAAATCCACCTTGACGCGCTCCTAAAAGGTTTTCTTTTGGCACTTCACAGTCATTAAAGAATACTTGTATCGTTGAAGAACCTTTGATTCCCATCTTCTTTTCCTCTTCTCCTAAAGTGATTCCACCAAATACTTTCTCAACAATAAAAGCGGAAAGATTTTTGTCATCATCAATTTTAGCAAAAACAATAAAGATGTCAGCAAAACCACCATTGGTAATCCACATCTTTTGTCCGTTAACGACATAATGAGTTCCCTCCTTATTAAGGATGGCTTTTGTTTTACCAGAGTTGGCATCAGAACCCGCATCTGGTTCTGTCAAACAGTAGGAAGCCATAAGCTCACCACTCGCTAATCCAGGCAGATATTTTGCTTTTTGGGTTTCGTCACCATAGTATACAATCGGTAAAGAACCAATAGAAGTATGTGCTCCAATAGCTGTAGCAAAAGCATGACCGTGCCCTGTAGTCTCTCCGAATATAAGTGTAGTGACCATATCTAAGTCCATACCACCCAATTCTTCGGAAATATTCACTCCCAACATCCCTAATTCACCCGATTTTTTCAATACCGATGGCATCAGAGAATTATCCGTCATTGAATCTAGCTTCTCTAAATTAGGTACTACTTCTTGATAAACAAAATCGAGAATCATTTCTTTGATCATCAACTGTTCCTCGGAAAAGTCCTCTGGCACAAACACATCTTTTGCAGATGTCTTCTCGTAAATAAAAGCGCCTCCTTTCATATTTATTGCATACATTTTAATTGAGCAACACAAGTATACGAATTAATTAAATGCATGCATTGTTTATTAGACAGGAATATTGAATAATAAAACTGAGAACTCATACTTTGTATAAAACACCTAGTACCAAATACTTGAAAATCGTATAATTTACTACATTTGGATAAACAACAAGAATGAGAAAACTACTCTTCCATCTCGCTATCCTTATAGCTACTTTAGCCCAAGCTCAAGACGAGCAGAAACAAATCCGTTCTATTTACGATGCCGCACTTACTAAAAGTGAAGCTTATGAAAACCTTCGTGTACTTTGCAAGGACATTGGCGCTAGACTGAGTGGGTCAGAACAAGCTGAGAAAGCCGTTGTCTGGGGCGAGGAAGCGCTCAATAAATTAGGCTTGGACACAGTATATCTCCAAGAGATTACAGTTCCACATTGGTACCGAGGCAAAAAGAGAGAGAGCATACTTTTTTAACGAAAAAGGGAAAGTATATCTAGATGTTTGTGCACTTGGTGGATCTATAGGCACAGGTATGAATCAATTCATCTCTGGGGAAGTAATAGAAGTACAATCATTAGAGGAAATTGCTGATATGGATAGCATTGCAGTAGCTGGGAAAATTATTTTCTACAACCGTCCGATGGACCCTAAACACTTCAGCACATTTAGAGCTTATGGCGGATGTGTAGACCAAAGATATAGCGGAGCTATTGAGGCAGCAAAAAAAGGAGCTATTGCCGTTTTAGTACGTTCTATGGGATTACGTCAAGATGACTTCCCTCACACAGGAACTATGGCTTATGAAGAGGGGATTACGAAAATACCTGCCCTAGCTGTTTCCACCAATGGTGCAAACTATTTAAGTGAGAATCTAAAGAAAACGCCAAAACTTGACTTGGCTATAAAAACAAGTTGCGAAACACTTCCCGACAAAGTTTCCTATAATGTAATAGGCGAAATAAGAGGTTCTAAATACCCAGATATATTCATTACTGTTGGAGGACATCTAGACTCATGGGATTTAGGTGAAGGGGCTCACGACGACGGAGCTGGGACGGTACAATCGATTGAAGTACTACATTTATTAAAGACGCTCAACATAAAACCTCAATACACCATTCGCTGTGTATTGTTTATGAATGAGGAAAATGGAAATAGAGGTGGCATTTCTTATGCTGAAAGAGCTATACAAGAAAAAGAGAAACACTTGGCTGCTTTTGAGAGCGACCGTGGAGGATTTAGCCCAAGAGGATTTAGTGTAAACGGATCGGCAAAGAGATTGAAGTCTATACAAGCTTGGGCTAGTCTTTTAAAACCCTACGGCTTACATGAATTTGAAGCAGGCTTTGCGGGTGTAGATATCAACCCATTGAAAAACGACACCATTTGTTTGATTGGATTATCACCAGATTCTCAACGCTATTTTGACCATCACCACACGGATGATGATGTTTTTGAAGCAGTAAACAAAAGAGAATTGGAATTGGGTGCAGCCTCTATGACAGCCTTGATTTACCTGATTGATAAATACTGGAAGTATCCGAATTAAAAGTAAATTAAATTTACAGGAACAAATACCTCTTGCCCAGCCTCGATATCGAAATTACACTCGCTAAAGGTTGGCTCACTAAAGCCTATGCTTGGATTGTTTGAGAATCCAAAGCCTTCTAGTGGTAAACCTAATATATTCTTATCCATTTCACCATTAGAATTTTCATCATGAAAAAGACTAATGGCATAGGTCCCTACATCTACTCTATCGAATATCAAAATCATATCAATAGACGTTACCGCCACAAAAGTATCTCTATAAACTGTTGAGGAATTGAATGTGGAAGAGTTTTCGTAAATAGCAACGCCTAAGTCTCCACTTAATGGACTAAACCCATATACATCTAATATAATTCGGGTACTAGCTAATAAACTATCTTGAACCTCTGCATCGGGCCCATCCTCAGTATTAAACTTTTTACAAGAACTTAAAGCCATAGAAAAAGCCGCAAATAGTAAAACAAATAATTTAAAATAATACTTCATGATCGAAGGAGTTTTGAGATTCAAAGATATTCTTAATTTTATACTGTATGAAAAATCTACTATATATATATATCATTCTTCTATACAATCCTCTCGGAGCTCAAATTCCCGACAGCACCATTGTAGATGGCGACACCATTGCGGTTGAATTGCTCAAAGAAGTTACCCTTTCCCCATATTTTTCAAATTATGAAGATTACAAGGCTTATTACAGATTGAGACGAAAAGTGATTAAGGTTTATCCCTATGCACATATGGCTAAAGATCAACTTATGGAAGTAGAAGAAGATCTGGTATATGTAGAGACACGAAGAAAAAAGAAAAAGCTCACCAAGCTTCACGATGATTGGCTTCAAGATCAATTTAGCAAAGAGCTAAAGAAACTCACCCGTAGTGAAGGCTTAATCTTGATGAAACTCATTTATAGAGAAACGGGGCAAACTTGCTATAGCTTGATAAAGAAATATAGAAATGGCTGGACAGCTTTTATATGGCAACGCCTGGCAAAACTATACGACACCAATCTAAGAGCTGAATTTCACCCAAACACCATTAAAGAGGATGAATGGATTGAAAATATTCTTAGCGATGATCAGAGGCGCCAAAAGGTCTTTAAATAAAAAATCCCCCCGAAACTTCGGGAGGATTTGAATTATTTAGCGAACTGCTTGGATAATTTCTTATTCTTTGGTCCATCGGAATAATCATAGAAACCTTCACCTGTTTTAGCACCAAGTTTACCAGCGGTAACCATATTCACCAATAATGGGCAAGGAGCATACTTTGGATTCCCAAATCCACTATGAAGCACTTCCATAATTGAAAGACACACATCTAGACCAATAAAATCAGCTAAATGTAATGGCCCCATCGGATGCGCCATACCTAGCATCATCACGGTATCGATTTCCTCAACACCAGCAACGCCTTCGTATAAAGTATAGATAGCCTCGTTAAGCATCGGCATCAAAATACGGTTGGCGACAAATCCAGGGTAATCGTTTACCTCAACTGGGGACTTTTTAAGATCGCAAGACAAGCCCATAATGGTCTTAGTAACTTCATCTGAAGTAGCATAACCACGAATAATTTCCACTAACTTCATTACTGGAACCGGGTTCATAAAATGCATACCGATTACTTTTTCGGCACGATTAGTAGCAGCAGCAATTTTCGTGATAGAAATTGAAGAGGTATTGGAAGCTAGAATCACATCATCAGTACAAATCTCATCCAATTGGCTAAATATTTTTAGCTTGAGATCCATATTTTCTGTCGCAGCCTCAACTACTAACTCTACCCCTTGTACTCCATCCTTCATTGAAGTGAATGTCTTGATATTATTAAGGGTATCTATTTTATCTTGTTCAGAAATTTTTTCTTTTTTCACCATGCGGTCCAAGTTCTTCCCAATAGTTGCAATTCCTTTCTCCAAAGAAATTTCGGCAATATCAATCAAAGATACTTGATAACCACATTGTGCAAATGTGTGTGCAATTCCATTCCCCATGGTTCCTGCACCAATAACTGCTACTTTCTTCATTCTTGTTTATTTTCCACGTCCTTGAAAGACAATTTTTAGTGTATAAATCATAACTTTAAAGTCGTTAAATATCGACATATTCTCAATATATATTACATCGTATCGCAAACGCTCCACCATTTCATCTACTGTTCCTGCATAACCAAACCTTACCATTCCCCAGGAAGTAATCCCCGGTTTCACTTTTAAGATATGCTTATAATGAGGTGCTATATTCTGAATTTGATCCGCATAAAATGCTCGCTCTGGCCTTGGTCCTACAATAGCCATATCTCCAATCAGTACATTCCAAAATTGAGGTAATTCATCTATACGGTATTGGCGCATAATCTTCCCCCATTTGGTGATTCGAGTATCGTAATCGCTCGATAATTGTGGTCCGTTTTGCTCAGCGTTAACGACCATAGAACGGAATTTAATAATGCTAAATGATTCACCATAAATTCCATTTCGCTCTTGATAGAAAAATATTGGTCCTGGAGAGCTTAAACGTACTAAAATAGCTGAAAGCAGATAAAATGGAGACAATACGATTAATGCCGACATAGAAGCAATAATATCGATTAACCTTTTGAGAGCAAATTGCCAGACAGGCATCAATTCGTGCTTAATCTCAATTAAGGGAACATCAAACATCGATTTCATTTTCACCAATCCGGCAAGAATATCATAGGTATTAGGCATCACCTTTATAATCACCTCTACACCTTCGAGCTTATTAATAATTTCCTCTAGAATTTGGTGCTGCTCAGTTTGTTCTATAGCTATTAACACCTCTTCAACATTCTTCGACTTGATAATGGATTTCAATTTCTTGTATGAGCCTAAATAAGGGATATGTTCTTTTAACAAACAACCTTGCTCATCCATGCCGTTCACATAACCGATAATGATATTACCTCCTGACTTTGGACTTTGAGTAAGATTCTGATACATCTTAACAGCACTTTCACCGCCACCTACAATTAGGGTTTTGTAACCAATTTCTCCACGATGAATTCTGTGAACCGTTTGCGTAGTGAAAATATATCTAAACAGATAAGTGATAGAAAAATGAATCGCTAAGAGTGTGGCTATAGAACTATAGTAATTTTTATAGCTAGGGATAACATCATCTAAAAGTGCAACAAAGAAAATAATCAAAACCCCTATAGCCGTCTGAACTATGGTTTGTCCAAATTCAATTAATCGCGATCGACGGTATACATTTTTATAAAACCCAAGTAGGGCGTATATAAAAATCCAAAAACAACTAATGAATACTATACCTAACCAAAAGCGGTTATCGAAATCCAAAGGGATGTCAAGGCCAAATTTTTGTGGCTCCACAAATTCTTTTCGATAAGAATAGAATAAGAACCAACTCAAAGCTGCCGCGCAAACATCAAGTAAAATATATTTAGCTCGATGTGACTTTCTGTTCATTACTGCTCTTGAAGCCATTTTATATTGTCAAAGTAAAAGTAAGCCTCTTTTTCCATCGTTGGATCCTTTGGCATTCCAATAAACAAACCAAATTCATCTTGAGAATTAGCTAGGACTAACTGCTCTGTCATATATACGTACACTTTATTCCACTCTTCGCTAGGATTGATTGTAAGAGACTCATATTGATTAACTCCAAGATCACTTCTAACTTGTAAGCCTATTTTAAAGGGGTGGTTACAACGATAGTTGAGTTCCAAAAATGTATTATTATACAGATGAGGTATTTCGTAATATTCCGAGGTGATAAGTTCAAAAAAATCGACACTATCTGCCATAAATATTGCACCTGAACCAGCCCCTTCAAAAACAAGGTCTTCGGTATTTACACGAACTAAACTTGTGTCGCTATCTTCAGAGGCTTCAAAAAGACTTCCTGCATCTTCAAAATCTTCCAATAAGAGGAAGTTCACATTTTCTTTATAATGAGTAATAGCCTTAAAGCTTACAAGACTATCCCTTGTTAAATTCACACGATACTCTTCTGCCACAACATAATCGTCGCCCTGGTTAATATAGAGGTCACATTTAGCATAAAAAGGGTATTTCATCCTAATAGCAGAAATTCCGTTAGCTTTTATCCCTGCAAATACTGTAAAAACATGTTCCCCTTCAGCTAAGACTGGAACAGTACAAGGAAGTTCGAAAGCACCAAGATACTGCCCGTCCATAGTGATCCATGCATCAGTGATTTTATCAGAGTTAGTGCCCTCAAAAGATGAAGTTTCAACTTCAATCGACTCAATATGTATATAAGAAGGGATTTCAGCACTAAACTTATCTTTATCGCAAGCACTAAAAAGTGTCATGAATAAACTTAAAACAGCGAGTTGTTTAAACATCGTGGAGTGATTTAGCAATTCTTTCATTTATTTTCTCAACAATGGTATGTGCAACTTTTAAAGCTTCACAACCTTCTTCTAACGTAACAAGTGGCTTTGTATTGTTCTGAATAGCCAGAGCAAAAGTACGCAATTCCTCTTGTATCGCATTAGTGTCTTTCACCTTCGGTTTATCGATATGAATTTGCTTTTTATTTCCTGCAGTATCCACTTCAATATTCATTGCTAAAGGGTTCCATTTATTGGCATCTGTTAGGCGAAGAACTTCCGTTTTCTTGTCCAAGAAATCAATACTTATATAGGCATCTTTCTGAAAAATGCGAGTTTTACGCATCGACTTTAATGATACTCTACTTGCAGTTAAGTTTGCCACACAACCATTGGCAAACTCCAATCGAGCATTAGTGATATCAGGGCTATCGCTGGCCACAGCTACACCACTAGTACTTATTGCTATCAATTCAGAATCTACCAAATTCAAAACAATATCAATATCGTGAATCATCAAGTCGAGCACAACCGAGACATCCGTCCCTCTAGGGTTAAAAGGAGCCAATCGATGTGTTTCAATAAATAAAGGGTCTTTTACGAAGGGTTTAGCCACAACAAAAGCCGGATTAAAACGCTCAACATGCCCTACCTGTACCTTCACTCTTACTTGAGATGCTAATTGCTCCAAAAGCTCTGCTTCTTCAATAGAATTCGTTACAGGCTTCTCAATAAATACATGTTTAGATTTATTCAAGGCTTTTACAGCACAATCGTAATGAGACAAAGTAGGTGTTACAATATCGACCACATCTACCATATCTATCAATTCATCGATAGAATCGTAAGACGGAAGCTTAAACTCTTTTGAGACCTTCTCGGCTACATCTTTGTTAGGGTCGTAAAAGCCTACCAAATCGTATTCCTTCAAACCTTGTAATAGCTTGAGATGTATTCTCCCTAAATGTCCCGCACCAAGAACAGCAACTTTAAGCATATTTAATATTTTCCCCAAATGTAAGTTTTTATATAAAAAGCCCATTTGGAACTCGTAAAATATTTGAAGGGCTCAACGAATTTAGTATTTTCGTGTTCATGAAAATTACAGATAGCATCCGTCATCAAGGACTCAGAAAAAAACTCATTGACCAAATTAGAGAAATGGGGATAGAATCAGAGAAGGTTCTTAATGCCATGATGAAAGTTCCTAGACATATATTTCTGGACTCCTCTTTTGAAGACTTTGCCTATCAAAACAAAGCTTTCCCTATTGATGCCGACCAAACTATATCTCATCCTTATACCGTAGCCTTTCAATCGGAAGTATTAAACATTCAAAAAGGAGATAAGGTTTTAGAGATTGGAACCGGTTGTGGCTATCAAACCTGTGTATTATATCATTTAGGAGCTAAGGTGTATTCTATAGAGAGGCAACACCAACTGTTCAATAAAACTAAAAACCTATTGCCAAAGCTCAATATACAAGCACAACTATATTATGGCGATGGGTATGAAGGCTTAGTTGATTTAGCTCCTTTCGACAAAATCATTGTCACTGCAGGGGCTCCTGAACTTCCAAAAAAACTATTTCAGCAACTAAAAATTGGTGGAATGATGATTATCCCTCTTGGGATAGAACAGCAAATAATGACACTTATTATTAAAAGCTCTGAAAATGACTTCGAAAGTATTACTTATGATAATTACCAAGATGATTATTTCCGCTTCGTTCCGATGCTGAAAAACCGCTCATAATGTGCACTTTTTCCTCCCAAGCTCTATGAATACGACGCTAAAAGTGTCAATATTCTATCTAGTCCACTTCTAATTCTATTGAGTTTCAGCAGCTAAATCTGCATTTGTTAGACTTATCAACAGTCGATGAAAGGACTACTAACACTAAGATAATCAAGGTTGTCAACGCTACAATGTTGAAAACTACAAACTCAAGAAGTACCCTGACCTACTTTTTTTCTGAAATTGGTTAATGTAAAAACAAACACTAACTAAATCTCTTAATTATGAAAAAGTTAATTACATCTGTATGTGCTTTAGCATTAACGTTTAGCGTTGCAAATGCACAAGATCACACACCTAAATCTGGTGATTGGTCATTAGGAACGGACGCTGGTTCGGTACTTACTTATGTTGGTAACCTTATTAGCGGTACTGCCGATGCTCCTGGTGTTGATTTCGCTGCTGGTGGAAGTATTACTGGTAAACTATTTACTGATGACATGACTGCTTGGAGAGCCACTGCAAACCTTGGTCTTACTTCTTATGATGATGGTGCTGGAACAGAAATGTCTGGTTATGACGTTACTCTTGGTCTTGGTAAAGAATTCCGTAAAGGTACTAGCAACCTACAGGGGTATTATGGTTATGCTGCAGGTATTTCACTAAACAGTTCTACTGTTTCTGTTGAAGAAATGGATGATGTGGAAGATTCTGGTATGGGGTTCGCCGCTGGTGGCTTCGTAGGTGTAGAGTACTTCGTAAGACCTAAAATGGGTCTTAGTGCTGAGTACGCTCACGGTTTAGTATACGAGACAATGAATGAGGAGTCTTTCTTTGGAATTGGTGGAGGAACTACTTCGATCAACTTGAATTTCTACTTCTAAGAAGTAATACAAATAAAAAAAGGAGCGAATTGGCTCCTTTTTTTTATGCTTTATACATCCTTCATGGCTCTATCCATTTGACGTTTATCGTCTTTGGCCTTCATAGACTCTCTTTTATCGTGTATTTTCTTTCCTTTTGCAATAGCGATGTCCAATTTGGCCCAACCTTTACTCGTAATAAACAATTTTAAAGGCACTATGGTAATCCCTTGATCTTGGAGTTTACCTTCAATTTTACTGATTTCCTTTTTATTCAATAGTAATTTCCGAAGCCTTTTAGGCTCGTGATTCATATAAGAGCCAAAACTATATTCGGCAATATACATACCGCTCACCCATACCTCATCATCCTTCACATAACAGAAAGCTTCAGTTATAGTAGCATTTCCTTCGCGCAAAGATTTAATCTCAGTCCCCTGCAACTGTAAACCAGCCGTAAAAAACTCGAGCAACTCATATTCAAAACGAGCTTTTCGATTCTGAATACTCACCGACTTTATATGATCTTTTTTCTTTGACATGAACTATATTATCTATTTCTCTTCCAGTTAGAAATAGTCTTTTCATTATCTACTATTACATCAGACATCGTATGCTGTACTTTATTTAGCATATTTGAAGCAAACCAAGCTGCAATTTCCTCTTCCTTTGAATTCGAAGCCTTTAGCATGGAGGCTTCAAAATGATCCCCGACAAAATGAGTATCAAAATCGCCTGAAACGAAAGCTGGGTGTTTCATTACAAAAGCCCCAAAAGGCAAAGTGCTTTGAATTCCAGTAATATCGTAATCAGCTATGGCTCTTATCATTCTCTCGATAGCCTCTTCGCGATTCGCTCCATGACTAATCAATTTAGAAATCATCGGATCGTAATAAATAGGGATCTCCATCCCTTCTTCAAAGCCATCATCAACTCTAACACCTATTCCTTCAGGTCTACGATAAGTTTTTAAAGTCCCAATATCGGGCAAGAAATTATTGCGAGCATCCTCTGCGTATACACGAACTTCTATAGAATGACCTTGAATACTTAAATCCTCTTGCTTAAACGAGAGAACCTCTCCTCTAGCAATCTTAATTTGCTCTTTCACTAAATCTATTCCAGTAATCATTTCAGTAACTGGATGCTCTACTTGAAGGCGAGTATTCATCTCAAGGAAATAGAAGTTGTTATTCTCGTCCAACAAAAACTCTACAGTTCCAGCACCCACATAATCACAAGATTGTGCAACTCTAACTGCACATGCACCCATTTCAGCTCTTAAATCCTCTGTAAGCACCGCTGAAGGAGCTTCCTCGATTACCTTTTGATGACGTCGTTGTATAGAACACTCTCTTTCGAATAGATGTAATACATTTCCGTGTCTATCAGCTAATACTTGAATTTCGATGTGTCGTGGCGAGGCTACATACTTCTCTATAAAAACAGCACCATTACCAAAAGCGGATATAGCCTCACTTATAGCAAGATTCATCTGCTCTTCAAACTCCTCTAATTGATTAACTATGCGCATCCCTTTACCGCCACCACCAGCCGATGCCTTTATCAATATTGGGAAACCTATTTCTACAGCTAATTCCTTAGCCTTATCTATATCTTCAATTGCCTGATCAGTACTTGGAACCATTGGTATATCGTAAGACTTTACTGCAGCCTTTGCCGACAGCTTATCGCCCATAACCTCCATAGCCTTCGGCGAAGGCCCAATAAATATAATTCCAGCCTCGGTTACTTTTCTAGTAAACTCAGCATTTTCTGAAAGAAAACCGTATCCTGGATGAATACCATCAACTTGTAGGTCTTTACAGATAGCTATAATCTTGTCGCCATCTAAGTACGATTGATTTGAAGGTGCTGGACCTACACATACTGCTTCATCAGCATAAAGAACATGCGGTGAAGCTCTATCCACTTCAGAATAAATGGCAACTGTTTGAATCCCCATTTCCTTTGCAGAACGCATGACACGCAATGCAATCTCTCCTCTATTGGCGATTAAAATCTTTTTCATGACTCAGAATTAAGCTGGCAAATTACGAAAAATTTCAGCCTTAAATTCCTTCACATTACGACTTAGTACGAAAAATGGGTACTATATTTGTGAGAAGATGAAAAAACTAACCCTCATGAAATTTAATAAACTACTAAACAAGCTTATAGCCTGCTGTTTCTGTTTGAGTCCACTCACAGCACAAACAATATTCAGCGATGAAAACTCTAATGAAATAGAATTCAGCACAAACAGGTATATCATTCCTAAATCATTCAGAACACTCTCTGTAGTTAATGATCAATTAGAGCTTAGCTTAAGTAAAGCTCCACTGGAATCAGATGTGAATGTGCATAAAAGCCAACAAATCATTTCACTACCATTCCCAGATGGTAGCAGTGTAAACTTTCGATTTGTAGAGTCGCCAATTATGTCTCTGGTTCTATCGAAGAAATACCCGATGATAAAAACTTATTTGGGAGAAAGCGCTGACAAGCAAGGTATGACAGTTCGCTTTGACTACAGTCCAGATTATGGATTTCATGCAATGGTACTTGGTGCAACAGACGCTGTATTTATTGACCCTTTTAGTCTTCATAATACTCAACATATCATTTCTTACTACAGAAAAGATTTTATGGAGAATAACCAAAAGGAATTTGAAGAGCTAGCTCCTATTCAATCTGAAGATTATAAGGAGTTTTCGGAATTTCAAAGTGAAAACCCAATTGAGGTTGGACAAGAAAAATCTAGTTCGGGAGAAGAGCTTAGAACTTATCGTACAGCAATTGCCTGTACTGGCGAATATGCTAACTTTCATGGAGGAACTACAAGCAGTGTGCTGGCTGGAATCGTTACAACGATGAACCGTGTAAACGAAGTTTACGAAAATGAAGTAGCCATTAGATTGGTGCTCGTAGATAACAACGATCAAATCATCTACTTATCAAGTAGTTCGGATCCTTTTTCGAACTATAGCACAGGAACTCTCATTAACGAATCTCAAGTTGTTATCGATGAAATTATCGGTACTGACAATTATGATATCGGGCATACCTTTAGTACTGGTGCTGGGGGATTAGCCTCATTAGGAGTGCCGTGTAAATCGGGTCAAAAAGCCAGTGCTGCTACGGGAACAAACACTCCTATTGGAGACCCATACGACATTGACTATGTAGCACATGAAATAGGACATCAATTTGGTGCAAACCATACCTTTAATGGTAATTCGGGTGCCTGTTCTGGGAACAGAAACGAAGATACGGCTTATGAACCTGGTAGTGGCTCAACAATTCTAGCCTATGCTGGTATTTGTGGATCAAACAACTTACAATCATTTAGCGACCCATACTTTCACGCCTCTAGTTTTGATGAAATAAGACAATACTCTACATACTATTCTGGGAACAGTTGCGCTGTTATTACTGAAACTGGGAATACTGCTCCAGTAGTAATTTTAGACGATGATATTTATAGTATACCGATGTATACAGCATTTACCTTAAATGCTTCTGCAGTTGATATAGATAGTAATAATTTAACTTATTGTTGGGAACAAATGGACTTAGGTCCTGCTGGAAGTCCAAACTCTCCCGCAACAGGTAATGCGCCCATTTTTCGTTCTTTCGAGCCTTCATTAGAAAGTGCTCGAACATTCCCTAAATTGAGTAGCATTATCAATAATACAACTGTAAAGGGTGAGGAATATCCATCATATATCAGAAACCTACATTTCCGATTATCTGTACGTGACAATAGTGCTGGGGGTGGCGGTTTAAGCTATGAAGAAGTTGGAGTTAATGTAACCGAACAAGCAGGACCCTTTGAAGTGTTAAAACCAAATGGAACAGAAACTTGGGGATTAGGTGGTACTTACGAGATTGAATGGGATGTTGCAGATACCGATAATAATCTTGTGAACTGCCAGGAGGTAAACATCCTACTATCGTTAGATGGTGGTCACAGTTACCCGATTAGCTTAGCAGAAAACGTTCCTAATTACGGAGATGCCGAAATCCTTGTTCCAAATGACGACTCCATGCTAGGCTCAGAAGCAAGAATAAAAATTGAAGCTTCTGAAAACATCTTCTTCGATATTTCTAATGACGATTTCTCGATAACGGGAATGAGCATTACTGAAATTTCTGGTGGTAACTGGGAATTATTCCCTAACCCTAATCAAGGTGTTTTTACTATTAGACTACAGGATATCAAACAAGACCTCCTGAATCTTAAGATCTACGACTTAAGTGGGAAACTAATTCATAAAGAGGTTCTCGAGAATAATAGTGGATCCATGGAACGACAAATCAATCTGACTAAGCTTAATAAAGGGCTCTACTTTATTGAACTGGGTAGTCCAACGGAACGAAAAACTCAAAGTATTTCAATCCAATAAAAATACGAGCCTCCGCAATTGTGGAGGCTTTTTTATTTGCGCTCATTTTTGTAAATTCAGGAGTCAAATTCCACTCATGAAATTCATATTTAAATCGAAAAAAGATACTTGGCTAGCTCTTCTCATTTGGGCTATCATACTGCTCCCTCTCTATCTACTTTTTCAAGATGAAGGCTTAGCGCTAACAGCACTTATTGTTTTGAGTTTATCCTCCTTATTATGTATTTGGATATGGTACGGAACTTATTATACTATTGAGGATAAAGAACTCAAATACCAAACGGGTCCTTTTTATGGGAGGCTAGATATAATGTCAATAACCAAAATTCACAGAACTAAATCCATGATGTCCTCAGCAGCTCTTTCTATGGATCGAATTTGTATACAATACGAGAAGTATAATGAAATTCTTATCTCTCCTGTGAGACTAGAAGAGTTTGTGAGAATCTTAAAAAAGATTAACCCAAATATTGTTGTGGAGATTTAAATAAAGTGTCTGAAGTACTAGGAGTTGAAAGTATTTCTAATTTCAAGCGCGCTTAATAAAGTTATCAAACAAAAAAAGGAGCCAATTGGCTCCTTTTTTTTTTGTTATTTATAAAGTAATGACTAAGCCAATACTTCAGCTACTTTATCAGCCGCTTCTTGAAGTAAGATTACAGAGTGAACTGCAAGACCACTTTCGTCAATCAATTTCTTTGCTTCAGTAGCATTTGTTCCTTGTAAACGAACGATAAGAGGAACGTTAATTTCTCCGATGTTCTTATAAGCATCAACAATACCTTGGGCAACACGATCACAACGAACGATACCACCGAAGATATTTACCAATAATGCTTTTACGTTTTCATCTTTCAAAATGATACGGAAAGCTTGCTCAACACGAGCAGCATCAGCGGTACCACCAACATCTAAGAAGTTAGCCGGATTACCTCCAGCATGCTTAATAATGTCCATAGTAGCCATTGCAAGACCAGCACCATTCACCATACATCCAACGTTCCCATCTAATTTAACGTAGCTTAAACCGTATTCACCAGCTTCAACCTCAGAGGCATCTTCTTCGCGAATATCACGCATTTCAGCATAGTCTTTATGACGGTAAAGAGCATTATCATCAATAGATACTTTTGCATCTACAGCAATAATTCTATCATCAGAAGTTTTCAAAACAGGGTTAATCTCAAAAAGAGAAGCATCAGCCCCATCGTATGCTTTATATAAGCAAGAAACGAATTTAGTCATCTCTTTAAATGCTTTTCCTTCTAAGCCTAAGTTGAAGGCAACTTTACGACATTGGAAAGGCATCAAACCTGTAGCAGGATCAATTTCTTCAGAAAAGATTAAGTGAGGAGTCTTTTCGGCCACCTCTTCGATGTCCATACCACCCTCTGTAGAATACATAATCATATTTCTACCAGTAGCACGGTTCAAAAGAACAGACATGTAAATCTCACTCGTTTCACTATCACCAGGATAATATACGTCCTCAGTAATCAATACTTGGTGTACCAATTTACCTTCCGCAGAAGTTTGAGGAGTTACCAAATGCATACCCAAGATGTTTTCAGCATGTGATTTTAGCTCATCTAAATTCTTAGCCAATTTCACACCACCACCTTTTCCACGACCACCGGCGTGTACTTGAGCTTTAATTACGTGCCATCCTGTACCAGTTTCTTCTGTCAATTGCTTTGCAACGGTAACAGCTTCTTCTGGAGTAGTAGCAACCATTCCGCGTTGTATTCCAACGCCGTAGCTACTTAGTATTTGTTTACCTTGATATTCGTGTAAATTCATAGTTCTTTATTTAGCCCTGCAAAAGTAAGTTATTGTAAGGATATTCAAAATGAAAATTGAAAGTTAAATTTGAATTTAAAAAAGAAATCAAGAGACAGTAGATAGGAGTCAGAATTCAAGTGGCAATTATCTGTTTATAGTTAAGCTTCACTGAAGACTTACAAATCTATTAATATACCTAGAACCAAGCTTCAGCACCAATAACTACCCGATGGGAGCTAATGCTTAATGATATTCGTGTATCGTTAACTTCCCGTTTTTATTGAATTCTTTATACTCACGGGTGTAAACCCATTGTTCCGTCTCTTTGTCAAATTGTAGAAAGTAATGCTTTTTCATACGAGCATTCTCATAATACTCTTTAATCTCATACAGTTTTTTAAAACGCTTGATGAGTATTTTTTCTAACTTCAAATTACCATTTGCATGATAGGTTCTAAGGTATTTCGTTAGCTGAACATTTCTCAAGGTCTTCATCGAAGACGCTACTCTACCATTTGAATTCTGAAAATAAGATTTGCGGATTTCATTGGCTACACGTCTAGAGTATACAATTTCCTCGTAACTATTGTCTTTATAGTAATGCTTCCACATCCCTACCTTACTCCCTTTACTGTATCTGCCAGTACTCTTCACACTCCCGTTTGGGTAGTAGCTTTGCAGCTTCCCTTGGTAAAGACCTTTTTTGTAAGTAGCCTCCTCCTTTACACCTCCATTATCATATTTCAGAATAAAAACTCCGTTGTGTTTTACAGCTCCCAAATAGAAAAACTCATACCCTCCTGGACCTTCTTGAACCCAACCATTTTTCTTTACTTTTCGCTCTTCAGTTCCAAGGCTAGTATCTAATGTTTGCGCTTGTAAACAGCTAAACATCAAACAAAAAATGCTGAAAATAATCTGTCTTCTCATTTCTATGGGTAAATTAAATACTTGTTTCTAATAATCTTAAAAGACTCTAATCCTTCTTTCCAAGTCGCTTTGATTTGCTGTGAAGTCAAACCTGCTACGATTTGCATTCTTAGAGTTTCGCCCCCAGCGAGTTTATCAAAAAAGGAATTAAAAAACGCTCTATCAACTTCCTGATATCCTCTATAAGCATCCAAAATATAATCAAGATGTATGCCTTTAGGAGCCTTTTGAGAACTTAAATCCCAACCAAAACACAATTTATTCTCGTGTTTAGGATAGCGCGCGCCATCAGATGAAATCGGGGTAAACTGAATATTCACTTCCTCTAAATAAGGAGAACCTACAATTTGAAACTGCTTTTGAGTTCCTCTACCCACACTTACATCCGTTCCTTCAAAAAAGCAAAGTGAAGGATACCAAGCAATAGATTGTGCATTTGGCAAATTCGGAGAAGGTTTTACGGGTAAATCATAAGAATTGTTATGACTATAATTTTTACAAGTAACCCAAGATAAATCACACTGCACTGAATCTTGAAGCCAATATTCTCCATTAATCATCTGAGCATACTCAGCCACCGTCATTCCATGAACAACGGGCACGGGGTGCATTCCTACAAAAGAATGAAAAGTAGTGTCTAAAATGGGACCATCAACGTAATGTCCATTAGGGTTTGGGCGATCTAAAACTAAAAGGGGAATATTATTTTCGGCGCAAGCCTCCATCACATAATGAAGGGTAGATATGTAGGTGTAAAAACGAGCGCCTACATCTTGAATATCAAAGATTACTAAATCTACTCCTGTTAAATCTCCTTTGCTCGGTTTTTTATGTTTCCCATAAAGGGAGATAATTGGAATACCCGTCTTTTGATCTATTTCATCCATTACTATAGCCCCTGCATCTGCCTTACCTCTAAAACCGTGTTCTGGTGCAAAAGCTTGTACTACAGCCACACTATTAGAAAGTAAAGTATCAACTAGATGAACATCATCCACCATTGATGTTTGATTCGCTACAATTGCGACTCGTTTTTCTTCCAAAAAAGGCAAGTAATTTTCTAGTTGATTCGCCCCAACTATAATTTGATTTCTATCCTGAGCATTTACAGAAAATAAGAAGCTAAAAATCAAGCAGAGTAAAAGCGTCATTTTACTATCTTTGGAACGATATATATAAAGCATATAGCCTTGAATTTTGAAAAATTTATAGCCAAGCGACTTCATTCTGAAAAAAAGCTTCAGCATAACATTTCGCGTCCTATTTTAAAAATGGCCATCGCAGCCGTTAGTCTCAGCATGGCCGTAATGATCGTAGCTATTGCTAGTGGCAAAGGCCTCCAAGATAAAATCAGCGATAAAGTTACCGGATTTAGTTCTGATATTCAAGTAAAAATACTTGACCTTAATCAGTCCTACGAAACAGCCCCATTACTTGCTGATAGTTTTCTCACAACTCCTATCCAAAATATTGAAGGACTGAGTCATATACAAAGGCAAATTAGCAAAAACTCCTTGATTAAAACGGATGTAGAATTCGAAGGGATTATTGTGAAAGGTGTGGGCGAAGAATACGATTGGTCTTATATAAAAGAACACCTTGTTTCTGGTAGTATTCCCGATTTTAGCTCGGAAAAGAAAAGCAAAGAATGTATCGTATCAAGAAGCTTGGCAGACAAACTCTCTATCGATATCGACAGCACAGCGCTCTTCTATTTCCAAAGAGAAAACAGCGCTAATCCTCTTATCAGAAAGTTTAAAACAGTTGGTATTTACGATACAGGAATGGGCTTATTTGATGACATCTTTGTTCTAGCCGATATTCGACAGCTACAGAAAATCAACAAATGGAATGCCGATCAATGTAGTGGGCTTGAAATCAAGATTGATGATAACAGCAACGAATTAGCTATTACCGAACAACTAAAGGCTTTAACACCATATAACACCACAGTTACAACGGCAGAAGAAAACTTCCCTCAAATTTTCGATTGGATTAAGCTCTTCGATATGAACATCGCAATTGTTCTTATTCTGATGATTATTGTGGCGAGCATCAATATGATCAGCTCTTTATTAATTATCATTTTGGAACGAACCAAGATGATTGGAATGATGAAAACCCTAGGAGCTACAAACATTTCCATCAAACGGATTTTCTTGTACCACGCTTATTTCCTCTTACAAAGAGGCTTACTAATAGGAAATGGAGTTGGATTAGCGATTTGTGCCATTCAATACTATTTTGAACCTATACAATTAGACCCTACACACTATTATGTAAAGGCCCTCCCTATTTCGCTTTTACTGGAACATTGGCTACTTATCAACGCTTTAAGCATAGGTATCTGCATGATTATATTAATCATTCCAGCTTATTTGATTCAAAAGGTAGAACCAATAAAAGCACTTCGCTACGAATAAGCTTGAAGTGACTCTTTTAAGATTTCTAGCATTTCATCATCAAACTGCAAATGGGTGACAAATCGTATTTGTTTCGGCCCTATTGCAGAACATAGAATGTTTTTCGATTGAAGATAATTCACAAATTCTGTAGGCTTTTCGATACTGAAAATCACAATATTCGTTTCTACCGGAAGCACCTCAGAAACATAATCTAGCTTCGATAAAACTTGACCAATCTCTTTGGCTCTTCGGTGATCATCTTTCAGAAGCTGCACATTATTATCTAATGCATAATCGCAAGCAACGGCTAAATACCCAGCTTGACGCATTCCGCCACCTAAAACCTTGCGAACTCTCTTTGCCTTATAAATAAACTCTTTGGAGCCTATAAGCAGTGAGCCAACTGGAGCACCCAAACCTTTTGACATACAAACCGAAATGCTATCGAAAATGGATCCGTAATCTTCTGGTTTCGTATTTGTTTCCACAATTGCATGATACAAACGGGCACCATCCATATGAAAGCCCAAGTTTTTCTTTTTACAAAAAGCTGATAAGTCTTGTAATGCTTTTAAAGAATAGCAGGCTCCTCCTCCTTTATTAGTTGTATTCTCTACAGAAACCAAACTCGTTCGTGGAAAATGCACATTATCATCGCGTAATGCTGCTTCTACTAAATCAACAGTAAGCTTTCCATTTTCACCATTCAATAATATAACTGAAGCAGACGAATTGAACGCGATACCTCCACCTTCGTATTGATAAATATGAGAAGTATAATCACAGATAACTTCGTCGCCAGGTTGGGTATGCACTTTTATAGCAATCTGATTTGCCATAGTGCCCGAAGGGCAAAACAAAGCAGACTCCATTTCAAAAAGATTCGATATTTTAGACTCTAAGGCATTCACACTCGGATCTTCATCCCATACATCATCGCCAACTTCAGCCTGAAACATGACCTCCAACATTTCCTTAGTAGGTTTGGTGAAAGTGTCACTTCTAAGTTCTACAATATTCATCTTAAAATTGATTTAATTTCTTCGGCTATTTCTTGAATAGACTTTTGCTCTATTACTATGGTATGAGTAGATTTTTGGTAATCAACTAATCGAGTATTTAAGTGACTCGAAACAAAACTATTCAAATCTGCTTTTGAATGACTGGTATTTAATTTCGGACGTTTAAGCTTTCCCTCCCACAAACGATCAGTTAATATGTCTATGGAAGCCTCTAAATAAACTGTCTCAGCCATTTCATTCATTAGGTCAATATTATGATGATGGCAAGCCATTCCTCCTCCAGTGGCAATCACCATATTTTCCTGCTCCATCAAAAACTCTAAACATTCGTTTTCTAAAATTCTGAAACGCTCTTCTCCTTCCTCTTGAAAAATTTCAGAAATCGTTTTACAACTTCTTTCCTCAATCCATTCGTCAGTGTCGACAAAACGGCAAGCTAAAAGCACAGCCAATTCTTTGGCGATTGCACTTTTCCCTGAGCCCATATAACCTATTAAAAAAACTTTCATCTTAAAAAGGAGATCCTGGTTCTTTACTCATATGATTGTACACAAGTTTATCCACTAATTTCGGAAAGAACTTATTCAACAAGACCGTTAGTTTCCCATTGAAGGTCAAGGTTAGTCGATCCTTTCGCTTTATTACGGCCTCTACAATATAATCGGCAACCTCTTCAGGTTGCATCATCATCTTCTCATCTCGTGGCGTCTCTCCTTGCGAAGATCCATCGCCGCCCAAAGCTGAACTCCTAATATTAGAAGCTGTGAAACCGGGGCAGGCAATCAATACATGTAATCCCTTTTTCATGTTTTCAATTCGCAATGATTCTAAAAAGCCGTGCATGGCGAACTTTGAAGATGAATAACCAGTTCTTCCAGGCAACCCTTTATAACCAGCTATTGAGGAAACTCCTACAACTGAGCCTTTAGACTCCAAAAGAGCTGGTAAAGCAAACTTCGTACAGTATACCGCTCCCCAAAAATTAACACCCATCACTTTACGTAATACATCTAATTCGATGTCATTAAGAATAGCACGCATAGAAATACCCGCATTGTTAACGAGTATATCTATTCGACCAAATGTAGAAAGTGTTTGATCGATTAAGTTTCTACAATCTTGCTCCTTACTAACATCAGCCGAAACCACTAAAACCCGAACCCCTAATTTGGAAATTTCTTCGGCAACTAAATGTAGTTTGTCTGTAGATCGCGCCGCCAAAACGATATTTGCTCCCTTTTGAGCAAAGCGTTTTGCACAAGCCCTACCAATCCCCGAAGAAGCTCCTGTAACAATTACAAGCTTATTTTTCATCTATAAGTTTTTAAATTGTAAAATTGCATTTGCAATACACAAGCAAAGATAAATAAATATCATTCCTAAATCAGCTCTAATGAAGATCGTTGAGGTATCAAGTAAAGTAGAAATAAAAAAGTTTCATCAAGTACCTTATCTGATTTACAAAAACGACTCTAACTGGATCGCTCATATTAAACAAGAAGTAGAAACTGTTTTCACCCCTGGTAAAAACAAGTATTTCAGACACGGATCAGCAATACGTTTTTTGTTGGAAGATGAAAATGGGAATACTATTGGTAGAGTTGCAGCCTTCATAAACGAAAAAACAGCACATACTTTTAAGCAAGCTACTGGCGGAATGGGCTTTTTTGAATGCAACAATAACAAAGAAGCAGCCTTCAAATTATTCGATGCCTGTAAGAAATGGCTTGAACAAAGAGGGATGGAAGCCATGGATGGGCCTATTAATTTTGGTGAAAAAGACCGATATTGGGGGCTTTTAGTGAATGGCTTCAACCACCCTCCTATTTACGCCAACAGCTACAACCCTGATTATTATCAGGAATTCTTTGAGAGCTACGGATTTAAAACCTACTTTAATCAACATAACTTTCTAAGACCCCTCGATATTGAATTGCCTGAAAAATACCTTATAAGGCATCAGCGCGTTAAGAAAAACAAGAACTACACTCTAAAGAGGATAGAAATAAACAAACTCGAAAAATATGCCGAGGATTTTCGTACTGTCTATAATGCTGCTTGGGTAACTCACGATAATTTTAAGGGAATGTCTAAGGAACAAGCCTTAGCAAGTATAAAAAAGATTAAACCTGTAATGGACTCGAATTTAATTTGGTTCGCCTATTACAACAATAAGCCGATTGCATTCCTCATAATGTTACCAGAATTGAATCAATTTTTCAAACACACTAAAGGCAACTTTAATCTATGGGGTAAGCTGAAATTCATGTGGTACAAAATATTTAGCAAGCCTAAATTTATTTGGGGAGTTGCCTTTGGAGTAACTCCAAAATTCCAAGGCGTCGGAATGGAGTCATATGTGTTAAATTCTGCGGCAGAACATTTACGCACACGATTGCCCCATTATAAAGATGTGATCATCACATGGATTGGCGATTTCAATCCAAAGATGATGCATATCGTTAAAAATATGGGTGCAAAAAATTACCACGACTTGAAAACATATCGCAAATTATTCGACGAAAATGCTCTTTTTGAACGCAGTCCAATCATCGAATAATAAGGTTTTCAGAAGCTTATAATTTCCCCTTATAAAATCTTTAATTAAGGCATTGTTATCTAAAATAATGAACTTATATTTGCATCGCTTTTTACGAGAGTGAAAAAACAACAAAAGTTCTTTATAGCCTAGGTGGCGGAATTGGTAGACGCGTACGCTTGAGGGGCGTATGACCCTACGGTCGTGCAGGTTCGACTCCTGTTCTAGGCACACACATTTTTATTGATCTGGTAGCTCAGTTGGTAGAGCATCTCCCTTTTAAGGAGAGGGTCCTGGGTTCGAGCCCCAGCCAGGTCACACATTTCTTAATTAAGATTTGGTAGCTCAGTTGGTAGAGCATCTCCCTTTTAAGGAGAGGGTCCTGGGTTCGAGCCCCAGCCAGATCACACATTTCTTAATTAAGATCTGGTAGCTCAGTTGGTAGAGCATCTCCCTTTTAAGGAGAGGGTCCTGGGTTCGAGCCCCAGCCAGGTCACAAAAAAAGCCTTCCCAATTGGGAAGGCTTTTTTATTTAGAACTTTCAAATGAAAACTCTTGATTTCACAAAAAAGGCCTTCATCAAAGATGAGGGCCTTTTTTAGATTCAAATCTAGGGGGACATGAATGTTTTTATGTTCTAAAATCTAGTTTCTCCTCTAGACTACTTTAAGTGACAACTTAATGTAACTACCTATACTATAAGTAGTTTCACTCACAAAGCTAGTAAAAAAATCCAATTTGGCAAATTATTAACTATCTAGCATGTATTGATATCCACCTAAACTTCTTTATTTTTGGCAAAAATTACGAGATGCAAGAAATCCAAGAAGCCTTAGACTACATACTATCACAGGGAATTGAGAAGCCAGAAATCGGTATCGTATTAGGTACGGGCTTAGGAGGATTGGTAGAATATGTGGATATAGAAAAAACTATTCCCTACTCCGAAATACCGCATTTCCCAAACTCTACGATTGAGACGCATCATGGACAATTATTATTTGGATCTATAAAAGGAAAGAAAGTGGTGGTTATGCAAGGTCGATTTCACTACTACGAGGGTTATACAGCAAAGCAAATAGCCTTTCCAATACGTGTAATGAAATGCTTAGGCATAGAACAATTGTTAATCTCGAATGCATCTGGAGCCATCAATCCTGATTACAACAAAGGTGATTTAGTTATTCTAGATGACCATATAAATTTACAATTCGAAAACCCACTGAGAGGAACTAATATCGATGAATTAGGACCTCGATTCCCGGATATGTCTTGCCCATACGACAAGGCTATGAGGGTTATTTTAGTCGATTTGGCGAAGCAAAATAGAATAGCTTATCACGAAGGAGTTTATGTCGCTTGGCAAGGGCCTTGCTTAGAAACACGAGCTGAATACAGAATGCTTAGAGCCTTAGGAGCCGACTTGGTAGGAATGTCAACAGTACCTGAAGTAATAGCAGCAAAACACATGAATTTACCCTGCGTAGTGGTTTCTGTGCTCACCGATGTATGTGACCCCGATAATTTAACACCAGTTACATTGGAAGAAATTATCGCGGTAGCACAAGAAGCAGAACCAAAACTGATTAAACTATTTATTGGCTTAATCGAAAAGCTCTAACTATTTATTATCCTTCCAATAAGCGAGCATCGAAGTATTAGTCTCATCGACATTACTATATCGAGTGTAATGAATCTCTTGAGCTTCTTCTACGAAATTTGCCTCATGGGAATTATTTCAATTTATGTTTAAGCTTCTAAATCCAAAAACAGAAAACTGTAAGTCTTCAAAGAATTTAAGAAGAAACTGAACGAAATTATAAGCGCTAAATATTTCATAATCTTTTATTTAATAACCTAAACACTAAGTTAGTAAATAAAAAAGCCACCCGTATGGGTGGCTTCTCTATAATATTATCTTCTACGGTCTCTTCTGTTACCGCCAGAATTAGAACCTGAGCTTCTATCTCGAGAACCTCTATCGCGATCTCTTGATCCAGATGATCTTCTATCGCTTCTAAAGTTGCTTCTTCCTCCGCCACCACCGCGACGATCTCTACCGCCACCACCGCGACGATCTGGAGTTTTCTTAGTTATCTCAAGACTTACCTGTCTATCTCCTACACTATAACCTTCGAAAGCTGCAAATACGCTTTCAACTTTAGTTTTAGATACGTTAAAGAACGAGAAGGCTGCTTTTACATCTACACCACCAAAATCATCATTAGTAAGCGCTGTTTTATCTCTCAATAAGTCTTTTAAGGTAGCCCAGTCGAAACCATCTTTCTCACCAATGTTGATGAAGATGCGCTCAGAGTTACTAGATCTATCTCTACTGTTTCCAGAAGAATTTAAATCTTGAGCATCTTTGTAGAAATTTAAAATCTTCGCCGAGCTTAGAGCAATAAACTTCTCTAAAACCTCAGTTGCAGTCATCTGTTCTGCTAACTCATGAATAGCTTCAGTAAATGGCTTTAATGCTTGAGTGTTTACTTTTGCATTTACCAATTTCTCCATCGATTGGAAAACCATCGCTTTCATTACTTCCTCACCAGAAGGAACCATTTTGCGATCAATCTTACGATTGATTGTTCTCTCAATCTGTGTTAATTTGTATTTATCTTTACCACCAACTAAGGCTACAGAGATACCTTCTTTACCTGCACGACCAGTTCTACCTGAACGGTGTGTATAAACCTCAACATCATCTGGTAATTGATAGTGAATTACGTGAGTAATTTCATCTACATCAATACCACGAGAAGCAACATCAGTAGCTACAAGAATCGTAATGTTCTTGCTTTTGAATTGCTTCATTACACCGTCACGTTGCACTTGAGACATGTCACCGTGTAACCCACCCGTATTATAACCATCCGCTTGTAAACGCTCGGCAATATTTTGAGTTTCCGCACGTGTACGACAGAATATAATAGCGTAGATACTTGGACAAGAGTCAACTAAACGTCTAAGAGTCTTATATCTATCGCGATTATCAATTTGATAATAATTATGTTCAACTGTTGAAGCTGCTTGATTTTTAGTACCACAAGTAACCTCAACAGGATTCTTCATATAGTTAGCTGCAATCTTTGCTACCGTTTTAGGCATCGTAGCAGAATACAACCAAGTATTTCTATCTTCTGAAGCTGTTTCTAAGATCTCATCAATTGCATCTTGGAACCCCATGTTCAGCATCTCATCTGCTTCATCAAGTACCAAGTAATCAATCTTACTTAAATTAACCAGTCTACGGTTAATCATATCTTGCAAACGACCTGGAGTAGCTACAATTACTTGCGCTCCTCTCTTAAGGTTTCTTGCTTGATCCATAATACTTGCACCACCATAAACTGCTACTACATTCGTTTTCTTAAAACGCGCATAGTTGTTAAGGTCACTTGCAATTTGAATACACAATTCGCGAGTAGGAGCCAATACTAAAGCTTGAGTGTCTCTGTTATTGTTGTCGACCTTTTGGATTAATGGCAATCCAAAAGATGCAGTTTTACCTGTACCTGTTTGAGCTAAAGCTACCAAGTCGGTATCTTCGTTCAATACAATAGGAATACATTTTTCTTGTACAGGAGATGGTTTTTCAAAACCTAAGTGTTCAACGGCTTGGACGATAACTTCTTCAAGTCCAAGGTCTAAAAAATTCTGATTCATTTCGTCAGATTAAGTAGTTAATAAATAACTAATACTCAACCTTTTCGACGAAGTCCTTCTGGACTTACTAATAGAGCATTAGCGCGGCGCGAAATTACAATAAATTGTTTAAACTGAATAATTAATCCAATCTTATAAAAAAAGCCTCCCGATTTCTCGAGAGGCTTAGTATTATTGAATTGCAGCTAACTGCTCTTCTATCGTTTTAATTTTAGCTTCGGCATCCGTCTGCTTTTTGCGTTCGTTTATGATCACTTGCTCTGGAGCATTGTTCACAAATCGTTCGTTACTCAACTTCTTCATTACAGAATTTAAGAAGCCTTGTGTGTACTTTAATTCCTGACTAAGCGTTTCGATTTCTTCTTCTATATTAACAGCTCCAGCTAAAGGAATGTAATATTCGTTCGACTTTACTCTGAATGATAAAGCACCTTCCACTTTAGCATCTACGTATTGTAGTGTACTTAAATTACCCAATTTCGTAATTACCGAATCAAATGATTTATCTGTGTCTTCGTTTAATTTCACAAACAATTCAACTTGATCTTTATTGGCAATATTCTTCTCGTTGCGAATGGTACGAATACCCGAAATCACTTCTGAAGCTACTTTTTCATTTGCTAAAATAGTTGCATCAATAGCATTTACTTTAGGCCAAGGAGTAACAATTAAACGCTCTTCTTTAGATTTACGCTCAGAAATTAGAGACCAAATCTCTTCAGAGATGAATGGCATAAATGGATGCAACAACTTCAACAGCTCCTCAAAGCATCCTAATGTTGTTTCTAAAGTAGCCTTATCTATTGGCTTTTGATAAGCAGGCTTAATCATTTCAAGGTATGAAGAACAGAAATCGTCCCATACCAACTTGTATAGACTCATCAAGACTTCCGAAATACGGAACTTGTCGTAGTTGTCATTTATAGACTCGATTGTTTCACTCAATTTAGAGTTAAACCAATCAATGGCTATTTTACTCGATTCAGGTTGATCAATTTCTGCAACTTCCCATCCTTTTACCAAACGGAAAGCATTCCAAATTTTATTCGAGAAGTTACGTCCTTGTTCACAAAGACCTTCGTCAAATGGTAAATCGTTACCTGCAGGCGAACAGAATAACATCCCTACACGTACACCATCAGCTCCATACTTCTTCATCAACTCAATAGGGTCTGGAGAGTTCCCTAATGATTTAGACATTTTACGACCTTGCTTATCGCGAACAATTCCCGTTAGATATACATTGTCAAAGGGTTTCGCACCACGGTATTCGTAGCCCATCAAAATCATACGTGCCACCCAGAAGAATAAAATCTCGGGAGCTGTAACTAAATCGTTTGTTGGGTAATAATAATTAATTTCCTCATTGTCGGGCTCCATAATTCCGTTGAATACAGAAATAGGCCATAGTGACGAAGAGAACCAAGTATCTAATACATCTGCATCTTGTTTAAGATCTGCAGCTGTTAAATCGTTATTTCCAGTTTCAACTTTAGCAAGATCAACAGCTTCATCAATGGTTTTAGCAACTACAAAATCGTTCAAGCCATCACCATAGAAATAGGCAGGAATTTGGTGTCCCCACCATAGCTGACGAGAAATACACCAGTCGTGTACATTCTCCATCCAGTGACGGTATGTGTTTTTAAACTTCGCTGGAACCAACTGAACATCATCGCTCATTACAACCTCTAATGCAGGATCAGCGAGCTTCTCCATCTTCACAAACCACTGCACAGAAACCTTGGGCTCAATAACAGCATTGGTACGTTCAGAACAACCTACTTTAGCTAAGTAGTCTTCTACTTTTACGAGAACTCCTAATTCGTCTAACTCCTTAGAAATCTCCTTACGAACTACAAAACGATCTTTTCCTTGGTAATGTAAACCGTGCTCATTTAATGTAGCATCGTCATTTAGAACATCCACAATAGGTAAGCCGTGCTTCTCTCCTATTACTTTATCATTTTGATCGTGTGCAGGTGTAATTTTCAAACAACCTGTACCGAACTCAACATCAACATATTCATCTTCGATAATCGGAATTACTCTTCCTGCAATAGGAACAATAACTTTCTGACCTTTTAAATGCACGAAACGCTCATCCTTTGGATTGATACAGATAGCAGTATCTCCCAAAATAGTTTCAGGACGCGTAGTAGCAATCGTTACAAATTCATCAGAATTTTCAACTTGATATTTTACGTAGTATAATTTAGAGTTAACCTCTTTATGAATTACTTCCTCGTCGGAAACCGTAGTCTTAGCTTCTGGATCCCAGTTTACCATACGGAAACCACGATAAATTAATCCTTTCTTATATAAGTCAATAAATACTTCTAAAACAGAAGCTGAAAGCTTATCGTCCATCGTAAACGAGGTACGATCCCAGTCACACGAAGCACCTAACTTCTTTAATTGACTTAAGATAACTCCACCATATTTTTCTTTCCATTCCCAAGCGTGCTCCAAGAATTCCTCGCGAGATAAATCGTCTTTAGAAATTCCCTCTTCTTTAAGCTTGGCAACCACTTTTGCTTCAGTAGCAATAGAAGCATGATCGGTTCCAGGAACCCAACAAGCATTCTTCCCTAACATACGCGCACGTCTCACCAATACATCTTGAATGGTATTGTTTAGCATATGCCCCATATGTAAAACTCCCGTTACATTTGGCGGAGGAATTACAATTGTATAAGATTCACGTTCGTCAGGAGTCGATTTAAAATAATCGTTCTCCATCCAGTATTGATACCACTTATCTTCCACCTGTATCGGGTCGTATTTCTTAGGAATTTCCATGGAATTGCTTGCTTTCTTTATTAAGACTTGCAAATTTAAGAATTTAGCTTCTATAAATTCAAGTGTCCCCTAAAAATTCGATGATGAAAAAACCCTTATTTATTGGCTACTAATTCTTAACTTCGCAAACTATTTAGAACTAAAGAGAGTTATACAGATATGAGTTTCGATTTAATTGTAGTAGGAAGTGGGCCTGGAGGTTATGTAACAGCTATCCGCGCTTCTCAATTGGGCTTGAAAACAGCCATTGTAGAAAAAGAAAAATTAGGTGGTATTTGCCTAAACTGGGGATGTATCCCAACAAAAGCTCTTTTAAAGAGTGCACAAGTTTTCGAATATATCAATCATGCAGAAGACTACGGTATTAAAGTAGCAGATGCTGATGCAGATTTTGCTGCCATTGTAAAAAGAAGCCGAGATGTTGCCGGTGGAATGAGCAAGGGTATCGAATTCTTGATGAAAAAGAATAAGGTTGAGGTCCTTAAAGGAATGGCTAAAGTTGCTCCTGGAAAGAAAGTAATCGTTACTGATGACAAAGGAAAAGCTACTGAATATACTGCTAAAAACATCATTTTAGCTACAGGTGCACGTTCGCGACAGTTGCCAAACCTTCCTCAAGACGGAAAGAAAATTATTGGTTACCGCGAGGCTCTTACATTAAAAGAAGCTCCTAAGAAGATGATTGTTGTTGGATCGGGTGCGATTGGTGTTGAGTTTGCATATTTCTACAAGGCAATGGGTACAGATGTAACTGTTGTTGAATTTATGCCAAACATCGTCCCTGTAGAAGATATTGACATCTCTAAGCAATTAGAGCGTTCATTCAAAAAAGCAGGCATCAAAGTAATGACTAGCGCTTCTGTAGAGAAAGTTGATACTTCTGGCAAGACATGTAAGGCTACTGTGAAAACAAAAAAGGGTGAAGAAATTCTTGAAGCCGACATCGTTCTTTCTGCAGTAGGTATTACCGCAAATATCGAAAATATCGGATTAGAAGATGTTGGTATTGCTACTGATAAAGGTAGAATTCTTACAAACGATTATTACCAAACTAACATTCCTGGTTACTACGCTATTGGTGATGTAATCCCTGGCCCTGCTCTAGCTCACGTAGCTTCTGCTGAAGGAATTAACTGTGTAGAGAAAATAGCTGGAATGGATGTAGAACCTATGAATATGAACAATATTCCTGGTTGTACGTATTGTTCTCCTGAGATTTCTTCTGTTGGTTATACAGAGCAAGCTGCCAAAGATGCTGGATACGAAATTAAAGTGGGTAAATTCCCATTCTCTGCTTCAGGTAAAGCTAGTGCTGCCGGACATAAAGATGGTTTTGTAAAAGTAATCTTCGATGCTAAATATGGCGAATGGTTAGGTTGCCACATGATTGGTGCTAACGTTACCGAAATGATTGCTGAAGCAGTTGTTGCTCGTAAACTAGAAACTACAGGTCATGAAATCTTAAAAGCTATTCACCCTCACCCTACTATGAGTGAAGCGGTAATGGAAGCTGTTGCTGATGCTTACGACGAAGTGATTCACATGTAAGATTATACATACATCGTATTAAAAGTCTTCTTCCTTATGGATGGAGACTTTTTTTTGACCTAAAAATTAACGCATTAAAATAATATGTCCATCTCTTTCATAAACCCTTTCATCTAACAATTTAGTGATAAGAACTCTATAAACATAAGTACCGTCACCTAAAGCCTCCCCTTTATAGGTACCATCCCATGAAGCATTGCTATCGTGTGTAATAAAAACCTGTCGTCCCCAACGGTCATAAATAGCCAACTCATAGGAGTTAGCACCAACAACTGAAGGCTTAAACACATCATTATAATTATCATTATTAGGTGTAAAAACATTCGGAGCATAGAAATAGAGTACAGGATGCACTAATAGTTCTTGACTAAATTCTTTGTAACAACTAGCCAAATCAGTGGTAACACCAAGACTTACAATATATTCTCCCCAACTATTATAATAATGAACTATTGGTTGTTCTTGATTCGAGTAAGTACCATCGCCGAAATCCCATGTATAAGTCAATCCAGGCATATAGGCTGTATAATTTTGGAACTCTACACCGAAATTCTCAGTTTGGATTTGTTCAAACTCAAAAACAGGGTCAGGAGCTTCGTCTAAATAAATCTCTCCTAAAGTTGATATATGTTCGCCACATGCATCGCTAACCAAAACTGTATAAACGCCCAAATAATCATAAATACAGACCTCATCACCATTATTTGACCACTCGTAATAATAATCCCCTTGTCCACCATCGGGATAAACACAGAGTTCTACTTCTTCATCTGAACAAATGTAAACCAGCTCCGACTCGGCAGTTAGTGGATCGTAAATTGGTATTTCAATTATAAGACAGTCTGATAATTGTTGATCAGCACAAACATCTAAAACATTTACACAATATTCAGTAGTTTCTGAAGGATTTACAATTTGAAGGGGATTAGCATCCATATCGGCCCATAAAATCGTGTATGGTTGGATAGAATATGGTGAACTCATCAAACTCCCTACTCCACCTTCAGCTTCTACCTCAAAAATCACTTCATCGCCAGGACAAACTACAGATAAATCATCAGTTAAATTAATCTGTAATTTAGGTTGATCAAAAAGAGAGAATTGAAAAATAATAGATTCAGAACAAGAAAATTCAATCATTTCAATTTCGAGGTTTATGAATTCTTCGCCTTCTTCTATTAAATCGTATAGAAAATCTAAATCGATAGAAATTGACTCCTGACCAGGTAACAATACAATCTGATTTCCTGTTGTGTTCGATATCAAATAATCATCATTTAAACTAGCCGATCCACTTAAATTATAATTAATAAATATGGAGTCGGTAGGTGTAATAGAACTAGAAACATCAATAGTAACAGAACCACAACCCTCAAACACATCAAATTCATCATAGTCTGAATTAAGATTTAAAACATCCATATCATTGGAGACTAATTCACATTCAATAACGAGAATATCAGGTACTTCAATGGCAATACATTCTATTAATTCTTGATCTTGGCAAACATCTGTTACTTCAATACAATATTGAGTTGACTGAAATGGGTTCACAAGCTGTGATGATGAAGACCCCAAGCCAACCCAATCGTAAGTATATGGAGGTGCGGGATAGGGTGAAGTCATTAAAGAACCAATCCCACCATTAGCATCTACAGTTAAAACTAATTCGTCTCCTGGACAATCCTGAGGTCCATTATCAGACATACTTAAGTCTAATAAAGGTTGATCGTATATATTAAAAGTAATGGTAGTTGGCTGCGTTATAAAACAACCATATTCCAAAACATCTAATTCAAAATCAATAGTCTCTGCACCTTCTGGTAGCACATCATATATAGAATTTATCTGAAGTGAAATAGACTGTTGTCCAGCAGGCAAAATTATAGAATTGGGGCTAGAAGTTGATAAAGTATAATCAACATTATTAATTGCAGAACCCGATAAACTAAATTCAATAATCATTTCCTCTTGAACAGTTTTAGACCTAATAAATGTTATGGTCGCAGGTCCACATCCCTCATAAATATTTTCAAGATATTCAGAGTCAAAATTCAATAATGTTAGACTCAACGATAACCTCTAATTCTGGAAAAGAATTAAACGAGCCTTCTTGAAGAAAGACCGCTGAATTTAAAATCCCATCAGCCACATCGGCAATAGCTAATTTTATATGATATGTTTCACAAGCTTGTACATTTGCAACTGCAATAAGAGGAACAGTAAAACCTGGGTAGGAAACCGTTGTAGTAGCAGAATTATCAGTAAAAAAAACTAAATAATCTTGCCAGTTTGGGTCGATTAAATCACATGGTGCTGAGTTACCACTAGAAGGAGTTCCAGAATTAATAGTGTTAATTATTACGGGGGTATTTGTATAGCTTGTTGGGTCATCAGGATTAGGGACTAAAGCAATATTCTCTGAATTATTGCTGAATGGACCATTGATTCCTGGTCCTGAAATGAAAAACCCGAAGATATCGTTATACTGAGAGCAGGTGTAACCAGGGTATTCATTAGAAGCAAACACATATTCGAAACTTACTTGGTTTGAAGTTGGAATGAAATCAAATTCAAGAACTATTAAATTATTTAGATTTGTAGCCCCAGCATTCACTAATTGTAATTGGAGTGATAGGTCTGAATCTACACAGATCCTCCTCCTGTAACTACACCTCCCCCTGGTGTAATCGCTCCCACACCGTCAGTAGCCATCACCAAACCGGAGCTTAAAGCAATATTAGAGTTAGACCCATCAAAATAACCAGCAGCACATTCAAAACCACTAAGCGTAACATTAGAATAAGCTACGCCTTCACCCACTAATATATCGACCAATGATGTAGCAATATCATAAGGGGGAGTACAGTCTCCTACTATTTGTGCATCGGAATGAGCTATTGCACATAAAAAAGTTACTATATATAATACATTCTTCATGATTTAGAAATAATTTAGAATGTTCTATATAGGTGTCGAGTAATCTAAAATTAGAGTTCGATAAGATAATCTATAAAAAATACTTCTCAGAAAGAGAAATGTATAATTTGAGGGAGCATAGAGGCTCAAAACCCTAAGTCATTTATTTCGAGCAATTTAAACTACTCTACAATTTACAAAAATCAGATAAGACAGAATATTATTTAAGGCATATTAACTAAACAGTAGAAAGAAGGGAAATTAAAATATAGATCAAGAGGTAGAAGGATAGTAGGAGAGTATAAACCTATAAGATGTGGTCAAATTAAAAAACTGTCGTGCAGTGTGCAGTCCATTGAAGGACTATACTTGAAGACTGTAAATCAAGAACGTAGAAACAAAAAAAAGCCTTTCTACAATA
>Ga0207966_1000042_pt1 | contig 59363 bp, 61 predicted proteins | sample Knorr_S23_td_NAD_FD_185611 | JGI IMG/M metagenome (GOLD analysis project Ga0207966, IMG submission 185611) | Marine microbial communities from Southern Atlantic Ocean transect - Knorr_S23_td_NADW_ad_2500m_LV_B (SPAdes) (version 2) | ecosystem: Environmental > Aquatic > Marine > Oceanic | place...
GCGCATCCTGGCCGATCTGAATCGCGACGGCAAGGTCAACGTCCTGGGCGCTGTGATAACCTTCCAGCACATCGTGGGCCTCGCGCCCATAAACGGCTGTGGCGTGACCGACACTCAGAGCATAGGCACAGTCGTGATTACCAAGTAGCGCCGACCATCAGTCCTCAAGCTGAGGGTTGAACGACCAGCGAATAACATCGGCCCATGCGATCCCTCGGATGGGCCGATGTCGTTGGCATGAAATTCTGGAGGATGATTGCTGTCGCTACTCTCGCCGGAATCACGGTAGAATGTCACCCACAACAAATCAAAGGATGACACTGCCAATGCCTAATCAAAAAACCGTCAGTGCGTACCTGAGTTCTCATCTATCAGGGGCAGATGTTGCCCCTGTGCTCCGGGCGTCGTTGCGGGGGCGCGATGTAGAAGAGTCAATAAACACAGTCGCTATGGCCGCATCTGCCAGCGATAATTCTCTTCGGCCCAGCCATTTGGCCCTGATTGTACGATACCTCTTGGAAAATGAATCAGGCACGCAGGTTCGAGACCGCGGTTTGACCATTGACGAACTTGCGGCAGTTTGTGAAATGGCGGCCAGCATCATCACATCTCCAGACTTAGCGTTCGGCGTCAAGGTCTCAGATTCTTCTTGGTCTATGGCCCACCGGATCGCATACCAACAGTTCCCCGATGAGGAAGAATCGTCGTATGTCCCGCGCTCCCTGGCAGTATATCGCCAGATCGCGCCATCACTCGTTGAAGAGGGCGGCTTCGATCTTGAGCGGCGATATCAGGATGCGTATGGCCTCACAATCAACGATGCCTGGAATATCGGTTACGCCCTCACCCAATGGTGCCTGGCAAATCCAGGGACATCTTTCAACCCCGCAAGTCTGGAACAGCAGCTTGGTTTGGCAGATATTGATAAGGACAGATACGGAAAATTCCTGACTACACAGGCTTGCGCCTACGATGTTTACCGTTCGATGCTTAGCACGCCGACCGAAGGCCAATCGCACTTCGAGCCTTATAACCTCAATCCATTCCGAAAATTTCCGATTCTGACTCTGCCAGACGGGAATCACATGCTGCCCATTCCGGCGTACCTGCTTCGTCGAATCACCCACGGGCTTTACTACGACCTTATCGAACTGGATCGATCAGGATACATTGGTTTGATAGGCCGGACGTTTAAGGAATACATCGGAAGGCTACTATCCGAGCTTGCCTCGGATTCGGTGAGTCAGTCGGACGACGGCGTCTGGGTTGTCAGCAACGACAACACGGCTGTGCTGATCGAGTGCATCACCCGCCCATTCGGCGCAATGAGCCGTTCAACCGGAAACCGCGCCCATCTCCACGCGGACCTCGCTCGACGCGCCGGAGTCGTCGACAGCGTGAAACGACTTCAAGATATGCGGCATCCAACGGGCAACGACTGGAGATTAGTCGAAGCGCTGGAAGACAAGCGAACGGTGGGTGTGGTTGTTGCATTGGAAGATTTTTATCTTGCCAATGGCCCATTCATTCGAGGCATCGTGGACGAAGAACTTTCAAATCAGGGGAGAACGGCGATGGGTCCTGAAATCCAGATGACGCATGTCGGGGGCCTTGAGGCTGCATGCGCGCTCGCAGTCACGTCCAGGGAAAGCTTAGCGGGTTTGATCTACCGGAAGTCGAACCAACGTGAATACGATGGCCTGGAGATGGACGCATACGTCCGGCACCTTACATTACTCGGCGATCACGGCGAAGCGAACAATCTCACGCCGACTATTCTTACGAACGCGGCATCAAAGTTTCTTTGATCAAAATGCCGAGTCTCAAACCTGCCGTTGTAATCCCACGCCGACAAACCTCTATAATAGTGAGATTTTCCACGAATTGCCTTGTCAGTGTCACAATGCTGTCTAAACGTTTGTATACTCAGTGATTGGCCCAAATATGAATCGTGCGGGGCTCCAGCCCTTTCTCGGCTGGAATTAGGGTCAAAATACGTGCTGAAGGCAGTCTCCACTGGCGAAGAGGACAGGGGGCGGCTCCCGCTGATGCGATTCAACGCGTTTGCTGCTACGTTCGCGCTGATTTTTTATCGCCGTCGTGTTCATGTCATGGGTCGTAGGCCGCGAGCTAACGAGCGACGACAGTTCGCCTGTGCGAAGCGTTTAGGGTTCGGAACCAGTGCTCGGTTACGATCTCGATCCCTCTTGCGTTACCTTCCAAAACCCTGCGGCGAAATCGAGATACTCTGCCCTCACAGCACCGCACCGAAGGACCACACGTGCCTGATAATTTCTGAGAAACCGGAGAACCCCTGACCCCCTTCCAACTCAGTGGTTCCACCACTCCCGCCATTTGCCCAATGGGAGTTCCATGATGAACAGATCGTGGAGCCTGCCTTCCGCGTCTTTGACGTAATTGAGAATCACACTAAATTGAACAAATTCCAATGCCGATAACATTGTTTTCACGTCGTACTGTTCATCGATCACCAATTCAAAGATAACCTTCTCCAATCCTGAGTCTTCCGCGATGGAAATTAGCCCGCGCGTGAGGGCGCGACCGAGCCCCTTGTTTCAGTAGGCAGGATCAACAACGATCCGGATTTCAGCCATATGACTACGCGCTCCGGAGCGGCGGCGATGCGACGTACCGTCGGCGGCATCGGCCATGTTTGGCGCAATCGTTAGAGTTGACGGCGGGGCCGTGCGTGTCCCCTATCTGCCACACTTCCGAGGAATGCCCATCTCACGACGTTCCGGTCATACGCCGACATCGCAATCAGATCGCACTGTTCGTCTCTCGCAGCCTCAACAATCCTCTCAGCGGGTTCCCCGAACACCACCACCGCTTCGGCGCGGATACCCTGCGAACGCAATTGATCTACAATGGTGTCCACATAGATTCACATCAGTGAATCAACTCGATTCGCAACCTACGGGATCGAACCTTCCGACGAAAGCGCAACGGATCGGGGCGATTCTACAGTCGTCTCGATTTCAGGCTTACCGCTTACGACCTAAACAAAACTGGTGGACGGCTTTGCTAATGCAGGTCCACGATCTTGACCCAAACAGGACAGTGAGTCAATCCATCGTCGCACAGGGCCAATCGCACCGCACAGGCGGCGCACAGCGTTAGTACCCTTTGACCAAGCGGATTCGTGCGTGTGCACTTGTTGGGTATGGGCCTGCCGTTTTTGAATCAGTATTGGAATCAACGGTCTCTGGTTGGGCTTCGGGAAAATTGGAGCTGGATATGAATTGTCCCAATTGCGAAAAACCGAACGAACAATCGAACTCTTTCTGCATATATTGCGGAGCGCCACTGAACGCCGAAGTAACTGAGCTGCCCGAGGCCCAAATTGGCGAGCCTGTCTCGCTGATTGATCTGAACGACCAAGTTCAGGTTCTCCGACAGCAATTGTCCAGCATCCAGAATGCCCTCGAAAGACACGGGATAACATCCGGGACCGTTCCGATTGAATCGAGTCCGCGGCTTCGGCGACAACATCCAGCTCCTGAACCGAGGAGAACCGTTCCCGTGCCCACCTTTGCCGCACCGGGAGGACCGCCTGCAGGCCCACTCGCCAAGGATGCCCCTGACAGTGATGAACCACGTGAGCCTCTCAGGGACAGACTACCGATTGACTGGGAGCTGATTCTCGGCGGAAACTGGCTCGCCCGGATAGGGATTCTGGCGGTGGTAGTAGGCATGGGATTCTTCCTCAAGCTGGCCTTCGACAACAACTGGATTGGCGAGACTGGCCGTGTGGCTCTTGGGATCGCGACGGGTCTGGCGTTTCTAGTTGCAGGTGAGCGCTGGCGCGCACGATATCCGGTCTATTCACAGGCGTTGGTCGGCGGCGGCGTTGCCTTAACTTACCTCACGATTTTCGCGGCATACGCGATATTCGGTCTTATCCCTATGTATCCTGGCGTGGGCTTGCTCGCGTTGGTGTCTATGGCATCAGTGACTCTGGCGATTCGCCACGAATCGATGGCCCTTGCGGTAATCGGAATCCTGGGGGCTTTCATCGCCCCATTCGTCGCAGGCAGCCTCACCGATAGTTACGGACAAGTCAACGACATCGGCCCTAGCTTCCAGCTGATGGCCTACATAATCGTCGTCGACGTCAGCGTGCTTGCCCTTTCCACATTCCGAAACTGGCGTTGGTTCACTACCCTAGCCTTAATAGGGTCGCTGTTCACCTTCGGATCGTGGTATTTGCGTTACGAAGGTGAAATCAGCCTGCTGACCGCCCAGGGAAGCCTGACAATCATGTTCTTGATATTCGCGGCAGCCACTACCATGTTCCACATGATCTGGCGCCGGACGCCTCACGCTCTGGACCTGACATTGATGGCTCTTAATGCCACCGCATTCTTCGGCATCAGCTACGCGTTGCTGTGGGAAGATTTTCGATCGTGGATGGGCGGATTCACGATTCTATTAGCTCTGTTTTACGGAGGTATGGCGTACCTGGCTTTAATCAGGACTCGTGAGCAGGCACACATTAGCTTTATGGCTTTGGGAATTGCGCTCATCATGCTGACTGTCGCGGTCCCCGTCCAGCTAGGAGGGCCGTGGATCAGCGTGGCCTGGGCCGCCGAAGCTGTGGTGTTGCTGTGGTTGTCGTACCAGCTGCGGATGTGGCAACTGAGAGTCTACAGTGGCGGAGTCTTCATCGTTTTCCTGATGTGGTTGTTCGCGGTAGACACCGTGGCGGCCCTTGAAGCTGACCTAACACCATTGACCAACGAGTATCTGCCAGTTTACTTAGTTGGAATTGCGACCACATTCATGGGAGCATATCTGGTTCGCCGTTACAAAAGCGAAAGCTTCGACCGCGAAGCTCCATTGTTTCCTGCTCTCCTCGTCATTGGAAACGCCATTCTTGCGGTGGCCGTGCCCATACAAGTCGATGAGGTCTGGATTGCGGTGGCGTGGTCCGTTCAGGCATTCGCGCTAATGTCGCTCTCGTTCCGACTGAAGGTGGTTGAAATGCGCTGGATCAGCATGGGTGTTTTAGCAATCTTGTTCGTCCGGCTGTTGATCTTTGACACTTCGATAAATTTCACCATGTGGGACGCTGAGTCTGGCACATGGGTATCCAGAAGGTTCACCCTTTTCCTGAATTACCGCATGTTGGCTTTCGCGTCTGGAATCGCGGCTTTCTACGGCGCAGCATTCATGTTGCACCGACTTCGCGGAGGGCTACAAAGCTGGGAGAAAAAAGAGTTGTTCATCGCCCTGCTGGTTGCGGCCAACGTCCTCACGCTCTGGATTCTGAGCGCGGAGGTGATCGCGGCAGTCGACAGCCAGATAATCGACGTGAGCGGTCGAACGGCTGAACACGTAACAAGTTTGAGTCTCAGTCTTTTATGGGCTGTGTATGCAAGCCTGATTCTCGTTGCTGGAATCGTATGGAGATGGCGGCACGTTAGGCTCGCCGGACTGGGTCTGCTGGCGATCCCAGTCCTAAAATTGTTCCTGGTTGACTCGTTCGCTCTCGAACAAGGTTACCGAGTTGCGGCATTCCTGAGCCTGGGTGGCATCTTACTCGCCGGCGGATTCCTGTACCAGCGGTTCAGCGGCGCCATTAGGGAGTTCCTCTTTGAACACAATGAATCCGGGTTACACACGAATACAAATTGACCGATCATCATCTCGATGCCAGTGTTCAACAAATATGTTCACCGTTCAAAGTATTCGAGGAGTCAACGAATGAGTGTCATCTCTCTATCTGAGGCCCAGCAGGTTATCGACGCAGGCTTGGCACAAGCCGATTCTGCCGGCGTGCTGCTTTCGATTTCAGTCGTGGACCCGCGAGGCGACCTAATTGCGATGGCGCGAATGGACGGCGCGTTGTGGCGAACGCCTCCGTTGTCCCGCGGCAAAGCATTGGCCTCGGCGTGCTTCGGCAGGTCCAGCGGAGAAATGACCGACAATTCGCAGGCTCCCTTCATGCGCGCTTTGATGGAACAACTCGACGGCAACTTCATTCCCGGCCAAGGCGCGTTGCCGATCTTCCGTGACGGCGTACTGGTAGGCGCGGCAGGCGGAAGCGGCGGGACTTCCCTAGAGGACGAGGATGCCGTCCGAGCGGGAATTGAATCAGCGGGGCTGTCGGCCACCGCGTAGCAATATTTAACTCTCAGCAAAACGTGGTTTCAACACGCAAAATTCATTGCCTTCCGGGTCGTTCATGACAGTCCATGTTTCTGAAGGCTCGTTGAACACGTCTATTCGTGTTGCGCCAAGCTCAACCAGACGCTCGACCTCGGATTCCATAGCCCCGTCGACGGGTTGAATATCGAGATGAAGACGGTTCTTGGCGGTCTTGGCTTCCGGCGCCTTAATGAATGCAATATGAAGAACTCCGCCGTCTCTGGGTTTTGATGTGGCGCCATCAATAACCGGCCAGTTCTCTGTCTCGTACTCTAGAACCGCACTCCAAAATTCAGCTAACAACAGCGGATTGTGACAGTCGAAGGTCATATACTTGATTGTTGAGGTCAATGAAACTCTCCTGAATCAGTGAAACCTAGTGTTCAATTCGTGGATAGCCTGGGTAATATACGCCGGCCAGCGCTCCCAGACCTGTCAGTCTGTTAAGGACAATCAATCCGGTTTGCGCCGAGCCTGAGACTTGCGCCACGATGCCAACGATAACCGGCCCAACCGCAAAGCCCAAACCGAACAACGTGACGTGCATCGCAGAAACTACCGCGACCTCGCGGGGGTGGATGCCCGGGAGTTCGAACGGTAGCATTTCGATAGCTGGGACCGCCACCCACGCCAGTCCGATGCCCGTAAGGAAAACAGCCAACAATATCGAGTTGGATGTGATCGTGGCTAATACTGCCATCGCTGCGCTTATGAGAACTGGGACCGCAAGAAGAGTTTTGCGGTTGGGCACACGCCGGTTTACAAAGCCTCCAAGCAGCGACCCTGGAATCAGTGCATAGTACATGAAACCCATCAGCAGTGCGCTCGAGGATACAGCGATACCTCGGTCTTCTTGCAGTATCGTCGGCAGGAACGTGACAATTGATGTCCAGGTTGCGGCAAGGCTGAACATCGCGAACCCCATGTGCCATCCTTGCCTGTACCTCAATATGGCGCCAAAAGGCGGCTTCTGGCTGGATTTCAACAACCCGTCCATGTCTGGAATCGCAGCTTTGGAGTCACGCGCCACCACCATCCACACCAACAAATGAATCAGCATCAGGCCTGCCTGGAGAAAATAGGCGACGCGCCAACTGCCGAACGCGCCTATCAGCAATGGAGTGGCGCTCACTGCAAGAGCCATTATCAAGCTGTGAAGCGACAATCCCACAGCGTTGATGCTGGCAAACTGTCGCGGAGCGGCCCATTGCTGGAACAACAAAGGACGTGACGGCACCCCAACAGAATAGAACAGCACGATCAAAAATCTGGACGCCAACAACATGAGAAAGTTGGTCGAGATTCCCTGCATGAACACGAAGGGAATCAACAAAGCCAGCGAGACAGCAACGATCGTCGCCGGGCGGAACTTTGAAAACCAAATGCCGAACGGCAGTATCGTGACCGCCCAGGTGATCCACCAGACGCCCTGGAGAATCCCAATCTCCAGAGCGGACAGGTTCAGATCTTCTTTGATGAACGGCAGGAAAATCCCGAAGGCAAATGATGCCAACACAACGCTGCTGTACTGAGCGCGATTGAGAACCAGCACAAACCATCCGCGAACCCCAGTCCGCGTCTGTCCTTCGGAGAATTCCGCTGAAGTGGGCATCAGGTGGCGGTCGACAGAAACGTCACGACGAGCGCGTGAGCTTGTTTATCCTCCCACCGACCAGCCATTCTGCCACATAAATGTTGCCATCGCTGTCCGAGGCGATCCCGTGTGGACTGCTGAATTTGCCCTCGATCAGCGTTTCATGGGAGACGTTCGGCCAACCCTCGTTGAGCTTGAAAGCTCCGGTGTTCTCTCCGATGTAAGCGACGGGATTGTCCTCGGCGTCCAGCAATGTGACCCTTGAGCCTCTAAGTTCGGCAACGATCAGGTATTCGCTCCAGGCCGCGAATCCGCTGGGACTGTGCAACCAGTCCTGCCCTCCTCCTGTGCCGAACGCTCGACTGAACTTCCCGTCTAGGCCGTAGACCTGAATCTGCCCGTTGCTCCGGTCGGCTATGTACAACTCGGCGTCCGGTTTGCGAGTATTGATCCATACACCGTGAGGCGTGGCAAAGTGGCCCCCGTCGCCCTCTGTGCCGTTGAGGCTCCGCAGGTGGTTGCCGTCCTTGTCGTAGTGATGGATGTAACTGGAGCCATATCCGTCAGTAACGATTATGTCCCCGTTGCCACCATTTCGTTCTTCATACACCGCAACGTCCGTCGGCGAATATTTACCCTCCCGATAGACCTCCAGGTCCGGGCGTTCAATGCTCATCACCACCTGGCCGTCCAGGGTAGTTTTGACCACCTGAGCCGAGAGATTGTCGGCCAGCCACAAGAACTCTTCGCCGCCTTCCTCAACCAACGTCATACCGTGGGCGTTTTGAACTGTAGCCTCCCAGGAATCTACAAGGCTGCCATCGCCATCGAAAATCAAAACCGTTGGCTCTGCCTGATGGAATGAGATGACGTTCCCTGTGTTGCTGACTACTATTCCGTGGTGCGCCCAGCCTTCCCGAGCGCTCTGAGTGTCAGGAATCTCGGCCCATTTCTCGGTCCATTCATATGTATGCTCTCCGGTCCCGATTCGCATAGTTGATTCTCCTGGCGGCAAGTGAAACCGCAAAATTACGTGCGCGATTTTCTATCAACTGTTGGCGCCGCCAATTGCCTAAATCATTTTACGCCTGTGGCCTCGATCTCGACCAACAATTCTGGAAACGCCAACCGTGACACTCCAAGCAAGATGCTGGCAGCGCGGCATTCGGCTTGCCCCAGACGAGGACCGAACACTTAGGCCGCTTCGATAAATCCGTCAACGTCCGTCACGAAGTAGTTTAATCGGACCACATCTGACAGGGTGAATCCGGCGCCGATCAACACGGTCTCCAGATTATCCAAAGCCTTCATAACCTGCGCCCCCATGTCGCCCGGGTTAACCGGAGCGTCATCCACTGACGTCTGGCCTGAGCACAATAAAGACTCCGAAACTCCAGAGGGTGATTCGCCTGCACGAATCCGAAATCGTCTTGCTAGGTCCACGGGTTAATTATGTTGCGATCCATGTTTGCCTCCTGCAAGTGTAGAATCTGACGAATAATCAGAGTGCAGGCATTGTAACAGCGTTGTGAAGGTTTTTGTGTCCAAACGCAGACAAATTGAGGTAATCGACGGTTCATGATCGAAGTTCACGGGTATCACAATAATCCTCGAATTCCGCGTAAAATAACCACTATTGAATTGGAGCAAAACGGAATCGGAAGGCATATAGATTGGATAAAAGTCGCCGAGGAACGAGAATCCACAGGAGAGTTAACTGAGTACTACGGACAGGCCCGCAAGGAAGGCCGCAGAGTGTCAAACATCCACAAGGCATCGAGCTTCAATGTTGACGCGATGAGAGCCATCGACGCCCTCCAACATTCCTGGCGCAAGAACGGAGCTCTGGAGCCTCGGCATCGCGGGATGGTTGCGCTGGTCACGTCCACTCTCAACAGATGTCATTATTGAACCAGCATGCACGGGGAGGCTCTCCGTAAAGTGGTCGTGGAAACTGACAACAGCACATGATCGCCGTTCAGGTGGCCGAGAACTGGCGCAGTCTCGACCTTCCAAGGAAAGAGCAGTCGATGTTAGAGTACGTCAAGAAAATTACTCTTACTGCGACCAGTATCACGAAAGACGATCTGGACGGCCTGCGATCCGTGAGTTGGACGGACCGCGAAATCCTGGACATTGCCCTCGTCTCGGCATACTACTGTTTCCGATGCCGCCTAGCCGACGGTCTCTGCGTGGAGTTGGACGACGACCGAACGGACGAGGAGCTTCTGGAGGAAATCGAGCGCCGAAGGCTTACGGTGATTCGATAGCCCACAGGCACATAGCAGAAACGGGCGTTCCGGTTTTTAGGAGCGCCCATATATGATTCAGTTGCCGATGCGTGGTCTAATCGGTGACTCGCACAAACTTCTGCATGCGAGCGGGGTCCAATGTTTCACCTACGTAAAGGTCCCCTTTAGAGTCCAGAGCAAGAGCATGGGCCGCGCGAATGTCGCCGGGTGTCCAGGTGCTCATACCCCAGCCTCCCAGCCACTGGCCGTCCAGCGTCATCACCTTCACGCCGGCGGGATGGGTCATAGGATTGGTCGGAGGCGAATCGGCGTCAAGGCCCAGGTAGCCGCCCAACTCCGCGACGTACATATTTTCGTCGTCGTCCAGAACCATGTGATCTGGCCTGTGCACGCCCTTCCATTCTCTGATGTACTCCCCGTCCGGGGTGAATACCTGTATGCGGCTGTTCTCGCGATCAGAGACATAAAGCGTGCCCGAACTGTCGATACACACGCTGTGGGGAATGATGAATTGGCCAGGGCCTGACCCAGGCTCGCCCCAGGATTTGATATGCTCGCCTTCCGCCGTGAAGTGATGGACGCGCGCGTTGCCGTAGCCGTCGGTTACATATATCGAGCCGTCGAGTCCCAGGCAAATGTCGGTGGGCAAGTTGAAAGGGTCGCCGCTCATCCGCTCGGCAGGTTCGTTAGGTGTCCCAATCGTCATCAGCAGGTCGCCATCGGGAGACCATTTCTGGACCACGTGAGTTCCCAGGTCTGTAGTATAAACCGAATCGTCAGGGGCAATGAAAAGATGGTGTGCAGTGCCGAACACTCCCTCTCCCCACGTCCTGAGAATTTCTCCGTCCTGGTTCAACACGATCATAGGATGATCGCTGCGATTGTAAGCAAATATCTCGTCTTTGCTGTTGACCCCTACGCCCACAACATGATTCCATTCCCATCCGTCCGGCAGCGGCGCCCAACCGACTACGTGTTTAAAAACATACTCTCCGTAACTAACCCTCAAACCTTGTGTCATATTTTTCCTTCCTGATATTTGTGTTTGAATGACTGTTTTCTGGGGCCGAATCATATTACACCGGTGGCTGGATCAGAGTCTACAATGCGATCGAATCGGGGAGGTCATCCATCGCATAATATTTGTGGGTCACGCCGTCGCCTCGCACCTTCACAACCCGCAACCCTGACGGATCGTCACCCAAAGGATAACCAACGGCGCCGGTGACCACCATCTGGAGTTTGCCATCCTCTGCGTAGTTATTGCGATGCCAGTGTCCGGCGAACACAGACGACACATCGTGTTCGTGCAATATGTCCAAAATCACTTTACGACGATCTCTAGGAATAACGAAGTATCCGTCACCCTCATCCGCACGCTCAAGGAACAGCGGATGGTGGGTGAACAAGATTATGTCCTCGCATCCGTTGGCTCTCGCGGTGCTGAGATCATCCTTCAGGAACTGGACGATGCTCTCCCATTCGTCCGGCACGTTTTCAGGGTTATAGCACACCGAGCTATTTATCACCGCGAAGTGGCAACCATCGTGGTCAAATGAGAAGTTATCCGGCCCGAATCGCTCCCGATAAAGCGCAAGAGATTCGGTCGTTGGGGCGTCGCCTACGTCGTGGTTCCCTGATACCCAATGGATTGGAATGTCATCTTGGAGCATGGCCGTGATTCGGAAAAGTTCATCTAGCTGGTTCTGGTCTTTAGGATCGTTAACCATATCGCCACACATGGCAACGAACGCGGGTTTCAGGCGGTTGGAGGCTTCGATAGCCAAGGTGTACAGTCTGGACTCATCAGCAAACCCGGTGATGATTTCAGGAGCCTTTCGGACGAACAACCGCCTGCGCCAGCGTTCCTCGACTTCTTCATCGGTCAGCGTGCTGAAGAAGGCAAACATCCCGAATTGGGGGTCTGCCATCTGCACGAAAAAAAAAGCCACGACGTTACCTCGAAATAACCAAATTTAGAACTTTACCTGCTGCGTTCAGCGTAAGTCTCGTGGGCTCTGTCGATGGCCGCCGTTCGACCGGCGACTAGAGGCTCTTGGCGAGACGTGACCCACTCGTTCGATCGCTTGACACTCTTAATTGACCCCTGGAAGTGAGGCATCACGTATCGGGCCAATAACTCGTAGCTATGAAGCATTTTGTCACGCGGGGCCCAGTCAATCGTCTGGACCAGCAATCCGCCGAATCCGCCGCTCTGTTGATCCAGTCGATATATAGCCTCGATGAGGTCGTCAGGCGTGCCGACAACCCAGGAGCCATTATCTGCCATGTGGTCGATAACCTTGTCCAACGGGCCATCAAAAGCAGGTGGGCGTCCGTTGGTTCCCTCGCTGTACTCTCGCAGGAATCGCCCTGCGCCCATCCGAGCTTCGTCGCGAGCCTGTTGACGGGTCTCAGCCAGATGCACGGGCAAGGTCAGCCTCCAGTCATGCCGGTTGACGGTCTGGCCATGTTCAGCTGCCGATTCTTCCGCCACTTCCCATAGAAATTCCAAAGGCGAAGGCCCCTTTGAAGGGTCGCGTGGCACCGTGATTGTCAGCACCGCGGCGCCATATTTGCCTGCTAGCGCGACACCTGCCGGTGACTGCACCGACGCGACAGCCAGAGGCATATACGGTCGTTGGAATGGGCGCAACTGCAAGCTCGCCTCGTTAAGCTCAAACCAATCGCTCTTGTAAGTGATCGGATCGTCCTCGGTGAAGAGCCTCAATATGATCCCCAGCGCCTCGTCCATCTTCTCGCGCTGAGTCGTGGGATCAATGCCCATCATGTAAGCGTCGCTGGGCAGCGCTCCGGGGCCGACTCCGAGCATCACGCGGCCGTGGCTCATATGGTCAAGTTGCACCATGCGGTTAGCAACCATAAGAGGATGATGGTAGGGGAGGCTGATGACCCCACTGCCCAGCTTGATATGACGCGTTCGGTCTGCCGCCACCGCCATGAATATTTCTGGCGATGAGATGGTCTCCCATCCGGCGCTGTGATGCTCCCCTATCCATGCCTCGTCGAAGCCAAGTTGGTCCAGCCACTGGACTAGCTCCAGGTCGCGATCAATTGCCAGAGTGGGATTTTCCCCGACCCGATGGAACGGTCCCAAAAAAATCCCGAACTTCATGCGGTCTGGCAGTGCCATTGTGTTCTCCCTCGATATCATATGCTGGTGGTGTGGTACCCAATGATCTAACCAGACAATTTAGAGATGTTTTTGAAGGCCTTCGATCGTGTCTCGCGCCTCGTTCACCATGTCCATGAGGATGTCCTTTGCAGGGCGGCGCTCGTTCAGCATGCCGCTGATTTGCCCTGACGGGTTGCCTACCAGGTCATACCTGCCCGCGGCTTTAGCCGCACGAGTGAATGGTTCTTGCAAAATCCCCTGGAGAGGCATGTCCAGATTTTCGAGACCGGAGTCTGCCCATGCCTGTTTGACCGCGTTGTTGTAAGAACGCTGGTTCTTGCCTGACATAAACTTGCTGGTCGTAAAATCGGATGACTGGCCTCTTAGAATCTGCTGTTGGTGGTCGTCCGGGATGTTCGTCTCCTCGGACGTGAGGAAAGCAGTGCCGACCCACGCGCCCTGAGCGCCAAGCGCCAGAGCCGTCGCAAGATGCCTGCCCGATCCGATGCCGCCGGCCGCGAGAACCGGCATCGGCGCCACCGCGTCAACCACCTGCGGAACCAGGACCATCGTCGAGATATACCCGGTGTGGCCTCCGGCCTCAGTGCCTTGGGCCGTGATGATATCGACGTTCGCCGCGACGTGACGCTCGGCGTGTCGCACCGCCCCGGCCATCCCTATGACCTGCATGCCTTGATCGTGGGCCCGCTCGGTCATCATCGCGGGGTCTCCGAGGGCCGCCGCGAATACAGGAACCTTGTTGTCCAGAAGCACTTCGATTTTGCGATTCAATAGGTCAGTGGACATCGGTTCTGAAGGCCCCAGCCCGGCCCGTTCCAGCCCATGCTCTCTGATGAGTTCTTCGACCACGGCAACGTGATTCGGGTGGTCCCGTTCAATCTGGGCGTAAATTTCTTCTTTGTTGGTCGTGGTGACCTCAGCCCGCACGACAGGCAGCAGAAAATCCACCCCAAAGGGGCGGTCTCCGACCAGATTGCGAAGCTCTTTGATACCTGCGTCAAGTTCGTCAAGGTTCGCGAAGTTGTCGCCCATGACTCCGAGACCGCCTGCATTCGTCACGGCTGCCACGAGCTTTACAGGGGTCGGCGCTGTGGATTGGGCCTGTCCGCCAGCGGCCATTCCTGCCAGCACGATTGGATATTCGATCCCCAGCATGTCACACAATGGGGTGTGAAGTCGGTCTGCCATATTGTTTGCCTCCAGACTCGGTGAGCTGTATCAGACTTTGTATCATCCGGTGCCCAAGTCTGACAAGTCTGGCGTCAGCGTGTTCTCAGCATAACGATGTCGCCAGTTGGGGCCGCGCTGCCCCCTATCGGCTCGATGCTGACGCCGATGGCATCCGATTCGGAGAAATCGGACGCAAACGCCACCGCTCTGTCTGGCGCTGGCGCTGGCTTGAACACTCCGACGCTGGCGGCACCTGAATCAATAATGCTCCAGACTTGAAATTCACGGTGAGGAGGGATGGTTGGCATATCTCTCACAAACAATAGAACTTCACTTTCTGGCACCAGAGTACCGCTGGCGCCAGAAGCTTTGTCTGTGCCTGGAAGTAGAGTAATCGACGACGCGTCGGCGATAGCATCGACCAGAATTGCCTGATCTGAATTTACGTCCTTTTGATCATCGAGACGGAACTGCAAGTTGATATTCCACACTACGAGGGCGACGATCACAACTGCGACAGCCCCCGAAAGCGCCAATACTCATGGCATAATCCAGTCCCGCCGCCCAAATTTCGGCTCCGCTTTTAGAAGCTCAACAAGCGGTCCAGTGAATTCACTCTCGAAATCTGCCATCGCTTCCGCCAGGATGAGGTCCTTCAATTCGCTGCGCGTCGGTGTGACATCCAGCGCGACCGGCAGGATGTTAACGACCGTCTGGAACTCGCCTAAAAGACCGCGACATACTGGGCACGCCCGAAGGTGATCGCGGTAGGCATCGCCTTCGTCGATCTCCAGAGTTTCCAGAGCGAACGCCGCCGCCAACTCTTCCAATTCGGAAGAAACAGACTGATGACCGTCCCTTTTATTGAAAGGCAACGTGTTAATCGGAGTCTCCTGACCCAGTGTCTTTCAACACGCTCTTCAATTTCTACAATCCCACGCTCATATGGCCTTTGACAGTGCCGAGGGGCACGCCGGTTTTCTCAGCGATTTCACGCTGGATCTGGCAGCCGTAGTAAGCCAGAGTTATGGCCTCTCGCTGCCCGTCTGGCAAGGTTTCAACCGCCTGCTTCACCCGGTGGTTATCCAGGCCCGCGCTCACCCGATGCCAGACGTCTGGCTGGCGAGGCTCGAAGTTAATCTCGTCCAGCGACATTCGTTCATTGATAAACGTCCGTCCACGGGTAACATCTATGGCCCGGTGCCTGACGATGCTGAACAGCCACGCCCTAGCCGATCCTCTGTCCGGCCTAAAAGAGTTGGACTGACGCCACACCGCCAGAAACGCTTCCTGTATCACATCCTCACACAGCTTCTGGTCGCCAAGCACCCGATATGCGATGGCCATTGCCGTGCGCTGTGGCGGTCGTAAAGCACCTCTAGTGCCTCAAGATGACTTGGACAACACTGACCGCGCTGGGAATCACGGGCGGTCTCGTGCCGTCGGCATCGGCTCTCGTAATATTATTGGCTGCGATCTCGCTGTAGCGCATCGGGTTCGGAATCGCGTTGATTCTGGCCGTCGGAATCGGCATGGCCGGGGTGTTAGCCGGCATCGGCCTCGCGTTGGTCTACGTGCGAGCCGCGCTGGAGCGAATATAGACCAAAAACCGATTAGTCGGCGTTGCGGCAAACTTCATGCCCCTGGCAACGGCACTGGTCGTTCTTGGTTCTGGCCTGATCATGTCGGCGCGGTCGGCTCTGCAATTCGCCTCAATCTGACCCTACAATGGCGCACAATATAGTCTAGAGTTCGCTCGGTAGGGTCACCAGACTGCGATCGATGTCTGCGATGCGCGTGCATCCGCAGTAGGCCATCGCTCTGTCAAACTCCACGCGCAGGATGTCCAACGCCGTCCTCACGCCCGCCTCTCCGTTGACTGCAAGACCCCAGAACAACGGGCGTCCCATCAAAACCGCTCGCGCCCCTAGAGCTATCGCCTTCAAGACATCAAGTCCTCGACGGATACCTGAGTCGAGGAAAACCTCAAGCCTGTCGCCTACCGCGCTCGCGATTTCCGGGAGAGTCTCAATGGATGACCTCGTGCCGTCCAATTGCCTGCCGCCATGATTCGAGACAACCACAGCGTCTGCTCCATACTCCGCCGCCTGGATCGCGTCGCCAACCGTGCGAACGCCTTTGATAATCAGGGGGAGTCCGGTGAGGTCCTTCAGCCAACCCAAGCGGTCCCAAGTAAGCCCAGCATACCCGGGGGGACTCCAATCCGCCATGTCCGGGATTCCGACTTCTCGGAGGGCCGCGAGATCAGGGCGGTCTCTAAGACTGCCCCAGAAATGACCCGGCCTCCGCACCATGTCGTTGCGAACGTCTCGCTCCTTGGGGCTGCCTATGGGAGTGTCGATGGTGAGGCATATGGCCTTGTATCCGGCGGCTTTGGCCCTGGTCACAAGAAGCTCAGTCACCAGGTCGTTGAAGTGGTATATCTGGAACCACAGCGGGCCTGTTGCGACTTCCGCAACCTCTTCGATACTGTAACCTGAACTGGTCGGCAATGTGTAGAGAGTCCCGACAGAGCCTGCTGCCTTCGCTGTTGCTTGTTCGCCATCGGGATGCACCGCGCGCTGTCCTCCCGCTGGCGCAACCATGATCGGGAAGGCGATTTTCTCGCCAAGCACCTCGACCGACAGATCGCGGTGGCCCACATCAATCAGAAAGTTTGGATTGATTGTGATGTCTTCGAAAGCGGTGCGATTCCTTCGCTTGGTGATCTCGTCACCCGATGCGGCGTCGACGAACTCCCAGGAATTGTGGGGCATCACCTGCTTTGCCATCTTCTCTAGGTCGAACAAACTTACGGGGTTCATCTAAAGGTTCCCTCCCTTATTTTGTGACTCGGCGCAATTCTACCGCCTTTGGGCGAAAACTGGAATCGCGAAATTCCGAATCAATCCAACCCGTCAAATCCAACAATATTCGTCGCTGTAATCTCCAGCAGGACGAAGTCCAAGTCCCTCAACACTTTTTCTACATACGCCTTGCCTTCATCCTCACCTCGGACGTAATGCATGGACACCTCTGTCACCACGTCGGTTACTTCGTGATGCGTCAATTTGGCTGTGCCATTCACGAGCGCCCAACGCTGTGGCGACTCGTTGGCCGCAACGCATAAGGCCACGGTCGGATTTTCGCGAACGTTACGAGCTTTGACTGATTTTTCTTCAACTCCCACCCAGATCTTGTCGCCGCGAACGAGGTGCCACACAGGAGTCATGTGGGGAGTGCCGTCGGGTCGCATCGTCGTGATGATCGATATTATGGGTTCCTTCAATAACTGTTTGATCTCGACTGTGTCTAATTTTGCCAAGGTGCCCCCTCAATTTTTTCACTTCGACTTCACGTTAACTTCATCTTTTATAGGTATCGGGCAAAGGATACAGTGTTCGATATAGGCAGACCACGAATTTTCTGACCAGAACGAGAATTCATGATATGATCCACCCAATCCCAGCCAGGTCGCGACAGAAAAGCCTCCGACACCGGATGTCGTGCGCAAATTTTCTAAAAGGAGAGGTCCACGTGACACAGGAGCAAGCTCAAATCCTCAGACCCGAAACCCTGATTGAGGAGTTCAAAAAGAACGGCGTGACTCACATCATCACCATACCGGACAGCGAGACAAACTATCTGTACGAATTAATGGTCAACGAGCCGTCCCTGGACATCATCCCTGTGTCCCGCGAGGGTGAGTCCATGAGTACAGCTTTGGGTCTGAACATTGCAGGCAAAGTCCCGGTGTGCTTGATCCAGAACACCGGGATGCTGGAGTCTGGTGACTCGATTCGAGGCATGGCGCTTAACGCGGGATTCCCGTTGGTGATGGTGGTCGGATACCGAGGCTGGACACGTCATGGCGTGACGCCTGACACAGCAGCGACATATACTGAGCCATTCCTCCATGCATTCGGCATCAACTACTACTTGGTTGAACAGGATGAGGACGGCGACCGAATTTCGGCGGCTTTCGCCGAGGCGCGCGAAACGCGACGACCGGTGGTTGTTCTGGTCGGCGATGAGTACCACGGATTCAACCGCTAGCGGGTGACGCTGAGTCGATATTCTCAACGCAATGTCAAACCATCAGGAGACGAAAAATTGATCGAAGCAGTTGACGTATTCAACGCATTTCAAGACCATCGCGGCGACGCAATCGTGACGACAACCGGCAGGGCAGGCCGTCACTGGAAAAACATAAGCACCAACCCGAATCGGGACGTCGCTCTGGGAGGGGCAATGGGCCATACGGCGTCAGCGACGTTCGGTCTCGCGGTCGGATTGCCCGATGAAAAGGTGGTGCTGTTCGACGCCGAAGGCTCTCTACTGATGAACCTAGGGGTTCTGGCAACGATCTCCGGCAAAAAGCCCAAGAATTTCTATCACATTCTCCTTGATAACGAGTCATACGCGACCACCGGCGGACAGCCAGTTCCCAACGCCGAGGAGATTAACTACGCGGGGATGGCCCGCGAGGCGGGTTACGCATCGACACATGAATTTAACGACCTTGAGGATTTCGTGACCAACATCGGGAGTATCCTCGATGAGACGGGTCCGGTGTTTGTTTCAGTGAAGATTTTCGCCGAAGTCGAGAACGCCCCCATCGCCTTGCGAGTCCGGGAACCTGCGCGCAGTCGCGACGAAACGATCCGAGACTTGAGGGCCGAATTGGGAATCAGCGAGTAAGCGGCCCGAAACTCTGACGGGACACATCGCCCCAGTCAGTATGGCAGTGGACGGCAATCAAAACGACCCTGACCCCAGGGTGTTAATTCTGGGGTCAGGGCCTAGTGTTTTGACCGGTTATGGGTCTATTGCAGATCTGCCAATTGCTTGGCTTGGCTGGATATTCGATGGTCGTGCTCGTCCGCGAATCGTTTGACGCCTCTGTAAATGGACTCGGCGTCGAGATGGGCCTCTGCGATGACATCGGCCTCCGAGCCGCCGGTCAGCCACTGGTCGTCCCAGTCCGACACCAGCGAATACTCCTTGGTCAGCGGCCCAGGGTCCTGAATCGGCCACACACGCCGCGTGCCTGTGGTGACCACCATCAGGTCATAGCGCGCTTCGGCCGGCAACACCGAATTCTGGTAATCTGCCGACTGTCGGTGGAACAATTCCTCGCTGATGCACGCGACCACCCTGACATTCACCCCGTCCTGCTCCAGTCTGTCCAGAACCGAAACGAGGTTGACCGTAGACGATGAGCCTTGAACCATGACGTATCCGTGTTTGGGTTTGTCGGGATCAAAATCCCGTATCAGGTAGAACCCTTTGGCCGCAGCCGTGAGGTCGGTGTCGGCGAATGTGGCACGGTCGGCCACCGGGAAGTCGGGTCTTGCGACTTCAAGTACGATAACGCCAACCTTGGGCTCCCTGGCAGCAATCGATGCCGCTGCGAAATATGCAGGAGCCACGTCGTTGTAGTCCCAGAAGCTCAGCGTAATCACCTGTCCTTTGGGGAACAGCTTCCAGACCTGTGGCGAAAATATGCCGAAGTGGGTGCGAGCGTCTGCCGCCGTTTCGGGCCCTGAGTGTCCGGCGAGGATGTTCAACACTCCAACTCTAAACGGGCTGTCTTGGTTCTGCTGGCTCCACACCCGTGCTGGCAGATACATCAACGGCGTGAACGCGCCGTACGACCCGCTTATGGCCCATACGCCAACGTGTTTGTCGGGGTCAAGAGAAGCGCTCTGGCCGACAAGCCCGATGGCAGTCGATGCGTTGCCTGCCTCCTGAATGACCGCCTTGAGTCGGGTTCCCAACGGGTTTGTTACAGGGTCGTAATGACCCCAGAAAGAGCCGTTCTCGACGTTGATGGATTCGGCGAGATCAGCGGCAACAATCATAAACCTGTTCTCAGTCACGTAGTTCATCCACTTGACGATTTCAGAAATCGCTCTGCGTGTTCCCCGAACATTGCCGGGTTCCTCGAACAACTTGATCGTGATTTCCTTCTCTTCGCCGGATTCACTGTTCCGCACTGTGAGATTTTGAGCCTCCACTGGCAGGTTCTCGACCGCAAGGCGGGGGTCTTGGAACGGGTCTTTAGACCGATCTATACGCAGCGGCAGATCATCCGCGACCGAATCACCAATATCGACCAGTCGATTCGCTAGCCATTCTCCAAGGCCATTTTTCTCCAGCACGGACATGACAACATCGATGTTGGTCTTGAACTGGATCAGTCGTTCACGGTCGTTTGCGACCGCTCCGTCGTGGATCCCTTGGAACTCGACGCCGAAACGTTCTTCGAACGTTCCTGCTAGCGCCTGGAAATAGTCGTTGTTGAACGAGAATGCGTACGGGTGACTTTGGTAGCTAACGATCTGATCTCCATACCTGGGTATCTTCCCGTTCTGCGCTCCCGGCCACCATCCTTTGACTGTGCGGCCGATGACGATCATGGGCCTCCGATCTGTCGGGTCCCAGTCCTCCATCGTCTTTAGAACGCCTGCCACCTGGTCGTAGTCGTTGGCATCGTCTAGAGTGAGGACGTTCCATCCATATGACGCCCACTGGCCCTCTAATTGATATGCGTCGAACTCGGGTTTGATCACCCCGCCGACCAAACTGTCGTCAATACCTGCGTTGTTATAGGACAACAGGATACGCAGTCGCTTGCCAACCTGCTGGGCCACCGCGGTCGTCTTGAGTTCTTGGGAATGGCCGGAGGTCATCGCAAACTCCCCTTCGAGCGCGATGATCTTAAGGCTGTCGGGCGCGCCCACCATATCCCAAAAAGCCGCCTTACCTGCAGCAGTGGCGATGGCGATTCCTGAAGGCCCTCCATTCACGTCGTTTGTCAGGTCAGTCGATTCAGAATGCCCGGCCAGAGCGCGAATGCCTCTGATTTTGGCCTGAGCCATCAGGGGATGGTCCACCAGGTCAGTGTCCTGGAGCAGTGTATCCAGCGCCCCCTGACCACGGCGGAAGCCCAGGGCGTCAATTGACAGCATGGACGTGGTGGGGTTGGCAGCATATTTTTCGTCACCTGTGCGGGCATGTTGCCTTGACAACGCCTCTCCCATGATCATCCACATAGCGTAATTCACTGGAGTGTTGTGCCCGCCCGCCAACATAAACCGGTCCGCGTAGGGATGCTTCGGCCGACGGTAATCGTACCTCAACCCTCCGTTTTCAGGGCCTATGAGGTGAGAAGTGACGGCATAAGGGGTGTAGGCCAGCGGGCCTCCGAAATGGCCAGTCTGAGCGTAATTGCCCAGAATCGTGAGGGTCATCGCTGTCAGGAATCCGATGTCCTCTACTTTGTCTTTGTCGTAATCCGGCAGCGACACATCGCTTTTGTTGGTCTGGCTGGACAGCGCTATGTTGCCAACTGTGGCTGTGGTACTTCCATTTGGTCCTGGCATTACTCACCGCTCCCTGGATAATTTGGATTCGCAGGTCGATTCTTTGAATCGGTATCTCGCACGTCTATCCTGGTTGTTGTTTTCAGAGCTACGAAACCGAATATAGCGTTCAGCCCACGAAAGTCCCAACGAAACCCCTCGCAGGATTCGTCGGGCGACACCGCATGGTTGCCGTTGGATAAGGATGACGCAACAAGCTTCCAGCCTATTATATAGGCGCTGGCAAAAAAAATCCTCAGTTGTGTACGAAAGCCGGTTCAAGTCAGCCTAGGTGGCCGAATTTTACTTGATGGCCTCGTATCGACAGCTATGTACGTTCGCGCAGTTGCCGTCATTTTTAGCTGCATTCAGTCCAATATGGCAATTGCCCCAATCTCAATCTTGAGGTTGGCTCTATGAGTCCCACGACCTGCACTCTGGTGCTAGCAAGAAGATTTTCGCTAAACTATTTTCTCCTCATGTCCCTTGATGCGACTGTGGCATCTTCAGATATGTCAGTCAAGAAGTTCGTAATCTTGACGAAATTGTCCATGCTCCCGCCCTAAGTCTCCACGATGTGTTTCATCATCTTTAGCATGGCCTCTGTCTGATCGCCGAGACTGCCCTGCTCGGCACCTGTCATCTTGGCGGTAAGGGCCGACTGAAACAGCAAGTCACCTACCCTGACGGAGTGATAATGAGGAGGCCTTAGTTCGGCACATCGAGATAGTTCCGTCTCACAATGTCCATTCGTTATCTGCCAAGAGCCGATTTTCCCGCTTCGAGTGTTTCTATGATCGAGTCGACGTCGAACACACAGCCGCCCCACGTCCCACCGGAGGCGTCCTGAAGCGCGGCCCACAGGCGAGAGTCATCGGGCAGGAACGGGTGAGGCGCAAGATCGTCCGGCGTCGGTCGGCGATCTAACTCCTGGCGCCCCCAGTCGGAGCCGTGATTGATGCCGTTTTCACCCACCAGATTAATTGTGCCTTCCAGCGAATTGCGATCAACCACGATTTCAATTACGTCGCCTTCCTTAACCTTCCCAATGGGGCCACCCGCCAGAGCCTCTGGGCCAACGTGTCCGACACATGCCCCCGTGGAAACACCGGAGAATCGAGCGTCCGTGATCAATGCCACATGCTTGCCATACGACAGGTGCTTGAGCGCGGCTGTTATTTGGTACACCTCTTCCATCCCGGTCCCCAATGGGCCACCGCAGGTCAGCACCATGATGTCGCCACCTTTAACTCGTTCGTCTTCGTCGCGGCTCTTGATGGCGCGGACCGCATGTCGCTCCGACCGGAAAACCCTGGCAGGACCAACCTTGCGATACACACCGTCGTCATCAACCACGGTCGGGTCTATGGCTGTGCTCTTAATCACCGAACCTTCAGGCGCAATGTTGCCTGATGGGAACGTAACTGTGCTGGTCAGGCCCTTCTCCCTGGCTCTGTCGGGCGACATAATTACGTTGTCCGGGTCTGTGCCATTGTGGTCTCGAAGATAGGAACGGACATCGTGTCTCCGTTGAGAACCCTCCCACCAGTCGAGATTCTCACCCAGGGTCTGGCCTGTGGCGGTCAATACTGATGTGTCCAAAAGTCCCATTCTCCGAAGGTGCAGCATTACCTCTGGCACGCCGCCGGCGCCGTAGAGTTCTGCCGTCGGGTAGCCGGTCGGGCCGTTGGGCAGGACGTCCACTATGCGTGGCGTTTCTTTGTTGATCGCGTCCCAATCCTCGACGGTCATCAATGTGCGGCCGGCGGCGTGCGCTATCGCGGGTGTGTGGAGCAACAGGTTCGTCGATCCACCGCAAGCGGCGTGGACGACCATAGCATTTTTGAACGCGGCATCGGTCAGAATGTCCTGAGAGGTGACGCCCCGCTTTTCGGCCATGACCAGCGCCCGTGCGGAACGGACTGCGATGTCCCTCCATGCCGGAGTTCCGGAAGGCGACAACGCGCCGTGAGTTATAGCTAGGCCCAATGCCTCAGCGACGACCTGAGACGTGCCAGCCGTGCCCAGGAACTGGCAACCGCCGCCTGGAGAGCCGCAGGCCCTGCATCCCATGTCCTGAGCGTACTCCAACGTGACTTCGCCCTGAGAAAACCGCGCAGCGATCGATTGAATCGTGCCCAAATCTTCTGCGCCCTCAGAAGCCAGGGTGACCCCGCCTGGAACGATAACCACAGGCTTGTCTCGGAGTCCCGCCATCGCCATCATCATGGCAGGCAAGCCTTTGTCACAGGACGCGACGCCAAGAACGCCTTTGGCCGTCGGTAGCGAGCGCGCCAGACGTCTGAACACCTGCGCAGCGTCGTTACGGTACGGCAGAGAATCGAGCATTCCAGTCGTGCCCATTGATCGTCCGTCGCAAGGATCAGAGCAAAATAGCGCGAAGGGAATAGACTTCAATTCCTTAAACTCTCTTGCGGCAGCCTCGACCAACCCAGCCAGTTCGAAGTGCCCGGTGTGCAAGCCCAGAGCAATCGGCGTTCCGTCAGGCTCTCTCATACCCCCAGCCGTGGAGAGAATTACGAATTGCTTCCTCATTAACTCGACAGGGTCCCAACCCATGCCTGCGTTCTGTGTCATTCCGAAGTGGTCGCCGCTGGGATTTTCGATCAGAAAATCTGCCGTGAACGGCACTTTCCCAGACGGACCGGTGGCGTGGGTGAGAATCTTCCAGGTGTCAGCTGATGCGCCGACGCCCAGTACGTCTTCGGTTGTGATGTCGCGAGTGTCGTTGTTGTTGCCGTTGGTCATGGCGCTCTCCATTGTGTTTATGGCCTGATGTCAGGCGAGTATATTTCCGGCATCATCATAGGTCAATCATAGAAGCCTTTGTCAGATCGTCCATCGCCCATTACAATCGAACCCAACCACGTTGCATATTGTTCATTTGACCCTGGAGGACCAACACGATGCCTGATTCACCGCTGCACTACAAGACTATTACCGAACTGGGTCAAATGATCCAATCAAAGGACATTTCACCCGTCGAAGTGACGAAGGCGATTCTGGCCCGCATCGAGGAGTTGGACAGCAAATATATGAGCTATGCCACTTTGATGGCAGAACAAGCCCTCGCCTCCGCTCAACAGGCCGAGGACGAAATCGCCGATGGCCATTATCGTGGTCCTCTCCACGGAATGCCAATCGCGGTCAAGGACCTTTGCTTCACCAAAGGCGTTCGGACGATGGGCGGATCGAAGGTTTACCTAGCCCATGTGCCGAGTTTCGATTCGACGGTCGTGGAGCGACTTGAGTCCGCCGGCGCGGTTCTCTTGGGAAAACTCAACCTTACCGAGGGCGCGATGGGCGGCTACAACCCCGCGCTGCAAATCCCCAAGAATCCGTGGAACGTGGATCGTTGGGCAGGCTCGTCCTCCAGCGGTTCCGGGGCCGCGACCGCCGCAGGCATGTGCTACGGCTCTCTTGGCAGCGACACCGGAGGCTCTATTCGATTCCCGTCAGCGGCATGTGGAATCGTCGGGCTGAAGCCAACATGGGGCCGGGTCAGCCGATACGGAGTTCTGGCCCTCGCGGAATCCCTGGATCATGTAGGCCCGATGACTCGAAGCTCGGCGGATGCGGCGATTATGCTTCAGGCCATCGCTGGCCAGGACTCTAACGACCCTACTACCCTGCCCGCACCAGTCCCCAATATGCTCGAGAACATCGGCGACGGCGTGAAAGGTTTGCGACTTGGATGGGACGAAAACTACGCAACCAAAGACGTCGACCCTGAACTGGCACAGGCTGTCGCAGATGGCGTGAAGGTTCTCGAAGGTCTGGGCGCGGAGATCGTGACGATCCAGATGCCAGATGTGGACAAATACGTCCCAGCATGGCCGGTCCTGTGTTCGGCTGAGGCGGTGGCGGCCCATACCGAGAATTATCCCGAACGCCGAGACGACTACGGCCCGTGGTTCCGAGGTTGGCTGGATCAGGGAGCCGAGGTGACGGGCGCTCAGTATGCCAAGGCAAACAACATGCGCGCCGAGTGCAATGGACTGGTTCGCGAGGCGTTCCAAAACATCGACGTGCTGGCGTGTCCTTCGATGACGCGGCCGGCTCATCCTGTCACTGTTGAGATGAATTACGGCCCGATGGACGACCGCCGAGGCACCGCATTTCAAAAGTACACTGCGCCTTATGACTTCAACGGCGCTCCGACGCTCTCGGTGCCTTGCGGTCTCAACAGCGACGGCCTGCCGTTGAGCCTCCAGATCGTCGGCAAACACCTCTCAGAAGCACTATTGTGCCAGGTCGGGCACGCTTACGAAGGCGCGACGGATTGGCACGACCTTCACCCGCCAGTCTAGAAAGCCAGACAATAACGGATTATCTGACGGAAATTGCCAAATATTCTCAGCCTTCAAAACCCTTTACAAGAAGTGGCCTTCGCCAAGCAGCAAATCAATACACGACAACCGCAAATCCACCCGCAAGAACCAAGAATCCGATTGACGTAAGGTTCGGAACTCCAGCGGCATTTTGTATGGTTTCCTCTATTCCTTTGAGATTTCACTGTATGTGATCGCCTTCAACGCTCACCGCCGAGACACGCGGCGATGCCGAGGAGAACACGACAGGCGTCGTGACTCCAGATGCCCCGCCGCTCATAGTCACAACGGCCAATTCACATCGGCCGTTTGTGCCGCTGCCGAGTGTGCCTGCCCCAATGTCCAATGTGCCAACAGAATTGTCGAATCTGTTGGCCAAAAGATGCCCAATGGCGACGAAGTCCCCATAACTACGGTTACAACCTGGAGCGAGTTCGGGTTGAAATCGAGGAACGCCTGGACTCCAATCAACGTCTGGCCGTTGGGTTCGACTCTGATCTCGAAAGTGAACGGCTGAGATGGTTGAACCGCGATCGCCTGCGGGACGATTCGAAGGTACACCGATGCAACGGGTTGGACCGCAACTTGAGTTCCGATCAGCGTCCTTTGAATTTCCTGTCCCAGATGGCTTGCGACCGTCTTCCTGGATTCGATTGTCGAGAAAGACACCACAGCATCGCGAGAGTTTTAAAGAGCCTCGAAGGTGACACGGCCCATCACGAAGGTCGTAGACGCGCCGAACCCAAGCGTTCCAACAGCCAAAATCGCCGTTGATTCAGTTCGATCGATGTGGAAGAATCAGATCACTTACATCATTGCAATCGCATAGGAGATTTTCATGCCCCACGAAGTCCGAGGAGTGATAGCAGCCGCCAAAGGAGACAAAGTCAAAGTCGGGAGCGTCCTCGTGCCTGACCCCGGCCCAAGCGAAGCCCTTGTGCGGGTGCAAGCGTGCGGCGTGTGTCACACCGACCTTCATTATCGAGAAGGCGCGATAAACGACGAGTTTCCATTCTTACTCGGACATGAAGCGTCAGGAATTGTCGAGCAGGTCGGAGACGGCGTGAGCAACGTCGAACCGGGCGACTTCGTAATCATCGCCTGGCGAGCGCCCTGCGGAACTTGCCGGTCTTGTGTTCGCGGGCGTCCCTGGTACTGCTTTGCCAGCAAGAACGCCCAGCAACCCATGACGCTGGCTGACGGCACCGCCTTGTCTCCTGCGCTCGGGATCGGCGCCTTCGCGGAGCTTACGCTGGTGGACTCGATTCAAGCAGTCAAAGTTAACCGAGACGCAGGCCCCGAGATTGCAGGCCTTGTCGGATGCGGAATAATGGCCGGATTGGGAGCCGCCATCAACACCGGCGGGGTGTCGCGGGGCGATTCGGTAGCTGTTTTCGGCTGTGGAGGCGTGGGCGATGCCGCCATCGCCGGCTCCCATCTGGCGGGCGCCCACACGATTATCGCTGTCGACATCGACGACAGGAAACTTGAATGGGCGAAAGATTTTGGGGCGACCCATGTCATCAACTCATCTGAGACCGACCCTATCAAGGCTATCCGCGACCTGACTGGCGGCAACGGGGTCAACGTCGCCATAGAGGCGGTCGGAAATCCGGTCACATACGAACAGGCCTTTTACAGCCGGGATCACGCAGGCACGGTCGTTCTTGTGGGAGTTCCAAGCCCAGACATGAAGATCGAGTTGCCTTTGCTAGAAATCTTCGGCAGAGGCGGCGCGCTCAAGTCCTCGTGGTATGGAGATTGCCTACCTAGCCGAGATTTTTCGTTATACATTGACCTTTATCTTCAGGGCAGGCTCCCTCTGGACAAGTTCGTGTCAGAGACCATCGCGCTCGACGATGTAGAGGAGGCTTTCGCCAAGATGGAGCGAGGTGAAGTCCTCAGGTCAGTCGTCACATTCTAAAGGTCAAAATCTAACGACACTACACAGCAATCCGAGCCAAATCCTTCAGGATAGCTTGAGCGGCGTTGTGGCCAGGGGCGCCGGTTACTTCGCCGCCTGGGTGGGTACCTGCGCCGCACAGGTAAAAGTTCTGGATCGGTGTGCGGTATGAAAATCTGTTGGTTAGCATCTGCTGAGGAATTACGTCGCCGTGGCGGATGTTTCCGTCAGTGATCCCAACCCGCTCCTCGATGTCTATCGGAGTCTGCACTGTCCAGTCGATCAGGCTTTCGCGGAAGTTGGGGGCGTACTCGGTCATCACGTCGATTATGCGCTCGCCCACCGTGTTTCTAGCGTCGTCCCAAGTCGTGCCGTCCTTCAATTCCGGAGGGTAGTACAGCACCCAGTTGGAGAGCATGACGCCGCCCTTCGGAGTCAGCGAGGGGTCCACAATGGACGGCATCTGAACGTGCATCAGCGGATTGTCGGTAATCTTCCCGGCTTTGCAATCGTCCCACGCCTGCTGAAAATACTCGGTTGACGGCGCGATGTTCACGTTAACGATGGCGTCGCGATCGTATCCGTTGCCCAAGTATCGGGAGAAGTCGGGAGGTTCTTTCAAAGCCGCGAGGAATTTCACGCATCCTGCCTGGTTCTTCCAGTTCTCGACCTTGCGGGCCAGAGATTCGCCGGAGTCCTCAAGCTTGACCAGCGTCGTGAATGTGCGTTTCGGATCAGCGTTTGACACAACTATGAAACTGCGAATCTCCTCGCCACTTGCCAGTCGAACACCCCTGGCCTCACCGTTCTCAACTATCACATCCTGAACAGCGGTCCCGACCCTGATCTCCGCTCCAAAACTTCGGGCCGCGTCAGCCATCGCCTGGGTCACTGCGCCCATGCTCCCCTTCGGAATTCCCCGGTCACGGTCGCGGGTCAACAAAGTGGTCTTGAAGTAGGCGTTGGACATAACGCTGCCCGTCGCGCTGGGGTCCGACTCAGGAATGCCGAGAAAACTGGCGCGCACGCGGTCGTCGTCGAAAAATTCATTGACCATGTCCATCATGCTGGATGTGAGCATCTTCTCAAGAACTTCTTCTCGGCGCGTCCCTCGAACGTCATCCATCACTTGAGCCAGCGTCGGAGGCTCTGTCAAAAAATATGGCAGAAGGATTCCCGCGGCTTCCTCCCAGAATGACAGCCAGCTGAAATAACTCCGCGCGTCGTGTTCTGAAAATTCTTTGAGTTGTTGGGCCACATCGAACGATGTTTCGATGCCCGGCCCGTGGAGATAGGCGCCGTCAGGGAAGGGATGCAGCCCTCTAGAACCCTGACCTGCTCCTCCCAGGGGCAATATCTCGAAACCGAAATCTCTAAGCCGCAGGTCGTCGATAACCTTGCCCTGAAGCATGTAGCAAATATACGCACACATCGGGCCGCTGAATCCTGGGAATATCTCGTCGGTTGTGCATGCACCGCCGACCTTATCCAACCTTTCCAGCACCAGGACAGATAGTCCGTCCTTAGCAAGGTATCCGGCGGTTACCAGGCCGTTGTGGCCTGCTCCGATGATTATGGCATCGTACTGGTTCTGGTTCATACGGAGCCTCCAGGCAACGGGTAGTCAGGATTCAGGTGTCAGGTTACGTTGGGAGTTTATGCCATCATCTTAATTGAATCAACGTCGATGTATCTTCGCTCTTCGCACATGGATTATCATTCAAAACGATGACAACCCCGAAATACAGACGAATCACCATCCACGGTCACAGCGGTTCAGGAAAATCGAGATTGGCCCACATCATCGGCGCTCGGCTCAACCTAAGTGTGATCGAGTTAGACGCTCTTTACCATGTAAATAATTGGCACGATACGCCGCTGGATGAGTTTCGTGCCAAGATCGAACGGATAACAAAATCGTCTCCGAACGGGTGGGTCAGCGCAGGGAACTATTTTCGCGTCAAAGACCTGCTCATGGATCAGGCTGACGTTGTGGTCTGGCTGCGCCTGCCGTTTCATATTGTGTACTGGAGGCTCTTATGGCGCACGATCCGCGATTTGTTCACTAAAAAACCGATAGATATGGGAAGTTAGCGCTTTGATTGAATCTTGGAAGCAAACCTTCGCGACACAAGATTCGATTCTGTTGTGGGGAATCAAACACTGGAAACCGCATATACGCGGCTTGACCGCAGCCCTGGATACGACACCCGAAGATGTCACGATATTGATTTTGCGATCTTCTCGTGCAGTCAACGATTTCGTCAATCAGCTTCCTCAAATTAACCACGACTCATCCGATGGATAAATCGTCTTTTCCGTACATCAGTTGCCCTCCCACGACCGTCGCGGCGACTTCGATTTGCCCAATCTCACCCGGCGCGACACGGAAGGGATCTTGCTCAAGGATCACGAAGTCGCCCAGCTTGCCGGCCTCCAACGAGCCTAGTGAATTCTCCTGGAATGCGGCGTGAGCGGCGTTTCGAGTCATTGTTGAAACGCCATCCTCCACTGAGACTCGCTCGGAAGCGTTGAGGATTTCTCCACTGCTGGTCAAACGATGCACCGCGCTCTGAATACAGAACAATGGGCTGACGGGTGTGACCGGACAATCGGAGTGAAGAATCGGCAAGAGGCCAGCGCGAATCGACGAGCCAACAGGGTCCAACAGGTTGACCCGATCAGGGCCAAGAAATCGCTCACGATGGCGGTCTCCCCAGTAGTAGACGTGGTTGGCGAAAAAATCAGGGATTACGCCCAACCTTCGCATCCGCTCGATGTGTTCTGGATGACAGACCTGACAGTGTTCGATCCGGTATCTGTGATCTGATCGAGGTTCGATCCGCAATGCGTTTTCATAGGCGTCAAGAATCGAGTCTATGGCAGCGTCGCCATTGGCGTGAGTGGCGATCTGGTAGCCTCGTCGGTGGAGCGCCAGAACCATCGCATTCAGTTCATCCTGCTCATAGATAAGCCAACCCTTCTCGTTTTTATCACAGTGGTAGGGCTCTCTCAACGCTCCCGTGAGACCTTGAATCGAGCCGTCAGACACGATCTTACAGCCCGCGACGCGAATCCAATCATCCCCTGCCCCAGGCTCGAATCCGAAGTCCGTTTCCTCCAGCAATTGCCACTGGAGGAACATATTCACTCTCAGCTTCAACAGTCCATCGGTTCTTGCTGACTCGTAAGTGTCCAGCATATCAACGCCGCGAGATCGGCCCACAGAGGCGTCGTGAATCGTAGTGACTCCCTGACGCGAAAATTCGTCCTGCGCCCGAATGAATCCGTCCCGAACATCCTGCTTCGTGTAAGCGGGAATATGTTGTGTGACCAACACCTGCGCCGGCCCTTCATACAGCACTCCATCGGGGTCAGAAGTTCCAGGCTTTCGGCCTATCCGACCTCCCGCCGGGTCAGGAGTATCGGCGGTCACGTTGCCGATGCTCAGAGCCAGGGTGTTGGCGGCAAGCAGATGTCCCGAGCTGTGCCAAATGACGATTGGATGTTTGGTGGACGCTTTATCCAGATCGTCTCGTGTCGGATGGCGCATATCCGCCAGGCCGGTGTCATCGTAACCACGGCCAGTAATCCACTGGCCTTCCTCCGTCTCGGAGGCTCTCGAGCGGAGGCGATCAATTACGTCATTGATCGTCCGGTTGGGTGGAGTTCTAGCATCCACGCCGAGCAATGAAACGCCAAACAATACCATGTGATTATGAGGCTCTATGAAGCCAGGAAGCACGGTCCTGCCCGCTGCGTCGAACTCCGTTGTGTCCGGTCGACGATAGGCTTTGATCTCATCGGTGGAGCCGATGTCCACGATTTTGCCGTTTCGTATGGCAATCGCCTCGGCGACAGAGCCGGTAGCGTCCATAGTCACCACTCGACCGTTGGTCACAATTATGTTCATCTAAATTGGATACCTCTCACGAAAATCATGGGCCGTTTGCATCTAGACCGTCAATCTCGGAATCGTTGCCGTGTCGGAGACAAATCAACGGGTCCGACAAAGAATTCTGAGGGCAGAAACGGGTCTCTGAAATCGATCCCATCGGTACTGACGATGGCGAATCCTGTATAGAATCGGGATTCGCCTGCTACTCCGCTGCCGTTGCCTCCCCCATGACCGATCACGTACTCGGGACTCAGGAGCTGTTTCCCATTCCACTGGCCTCGGGTGGCGATCAGGTGGGCGAATTTTGCAAGCGTGTTGGCGCTGATGACCACCCACCCACCGCCGCCACGAACGGGATGCCCGTTGATCTCGTATGGCGGGTCCAGGAAGTCACCGTACCCTGGCATATTGGGATAAAAACTCGGATTCTCGTGAACATCCCTGCCTGGAATCCAGTCCCAATCATCCGGGCGTATACCCATCTCTCCGAATAGCTCCTCATCCAGAACGCGCTTGATGTCTTTGTTCCACAGCGCCGTCAGAGCCTGAAGCAAACGCCATTGGCCTCCCGAACTATAAATGCCGACACTTCCCGGCTCGGCATGGGAGAAGTTGTCGTAAAATGGGTCTCCCGTCCAGTCGGCCCAACCCGGCACGGGGTCGGCGACGGTTCCGGTTCCTTGCGACGACGACCTCTGCCGCCAAAAGTATCCGTTCGTGACCGGAAATCCCCCCCAGTGGAGCCCGTCTGTCCTTCGACCCAAAAGGTTCCACGTGAGCTTGGCGTGGTGGCCCCTATCAAGATACTTGTGAGGGTGAGACAGCATACCTTCGCCGGTCCAATCTCGCCAGATGAATTCGTTGGGGTCCACCAATGCGCGATCGACAGCCAGTCCCAGCGCGGCCCACGTGAACGCCTTGCCCATTGACGCAGTCTGAAACCTGTAATCTCCGTCTCCCCATACGTGGACCCGATATCCGCCTCGTATGAACACAGTGCCCCATCTGTTCCCCGCGTGATCTTCGCCTTCCCATTCGGCGCCCTTCACGCTCTTGTTCGCGATGAAATGCCTCCATTGCGTTGCATCCAACCCAGCTTGCGTGGGCGTTATGTCGATCCAATCTTCCCCTGGATAGGTGATCCAATCTGGAAGTTTCGAGGGCATCTCGGCGCCTTTCTGAAGAGAAGAATGCTTTCGTCAATTAGGGATGAGACCAGCAGTATACATCAACAGATTTCCAGATCGGATGCGATTGACACATGCGCTGGCTGGTCGGTATCTTACGCAGGCAATTGTGAATATCCTTCCTTGAGGCGAACGCGAGTTATGAGCAAACCTGTATTGCACATCGACACACCCGTAGCTCCTCCGACATGGGCGCTGCTGGAACGGCAGCTATTGAAAGCTATGTCAGACGCCTGCGTCCAGTTTTTCGACCACTATTTCGACGAGCGAGGATACCTTCTGTGCATGCCTCGATGGGGAGGCGACGACGGCCCTGATGATGCCGCCGAGAATATCCTGAATTGGACAATGCTGCATGCTTTGGGTGGATCCGAAACCGTGTTGAGGCTCTACAAAAAGGGTTGGAACGGCCACTTGCTCCAGTACACCGAAGCCAAAACCGTTGAGGTCCCGATGGGTCGAGAGGGGATGTATTACAAAGAGTTCCCCGTCATGTTCGACTGGTTCCATCATAGCGAGTGGCTTTCGGCGTTCTACCTTCAGGGCTTGTCGGACCCCTCTGATCTGACGTACCGGAACCGGCTCAAACGTTACACAGGTTTCTACAACGGCGACGATCCGCAGGCCGACAACTGGGACGCCGATCACAAGATCATCCGCTCGATGTTCAACGGTAGTCGAGGCCCTCTGATGAGAAAGGCCACCGGCCTTGATTGGGCAGGCGACCCAATCGAGATTCAAGGCCGGTTCCGTCCCGGTCACGGAGAGCGCGACTACCATCAGATGCTCGTCCACTTCCAGGACTACAACGACGTCGTGGGCGACCATCCAATGAATATGAGCGCAACAACTCTCGCCCTGAGCGCATACGCGGTGACTGGCGAGACCCGATACCGCGACTGGGTTCTGGAGTATGTGGACGCCTGGGTCGAGCGAACCGAGGCCAATGGAGGCCTGATCCCCACCAACATCGGCCTGGACGGGAGCATCGGCGGAGAAACCGAAGGCAAATGGTACGGAGGAGTGTACGGCTGGGGATTCTCAGTGTATGATCCGGCGATCGACGCCATCGCCCACCGTCCGTCGTTCCAGAACCGCGCCCACTACGGATTCGGCAACGCGATCTTGCTGACTGGCGACCGCCGTTACGCCGATATCTGGGGCCGAATGATCGACATCGTGAATTCGAACGCCGTGCAAGAAAATGGGCGAACCGTCTATCCGAACTCCTTCGGCGACCAGGGATGGTACAATTTCACCCCTGAAAAATTCGCACACGGTGCTCTGGAGGTATACTACTGGTCGATGGATGAACAGGACGCCATGCGAGTCCTCAACGATGATTGGGTCAAGTATCTGAACGGCCTCAACCCGGATTACCCTGTCGAGGCGTTGAATCTAGATTTCGACGAACTCCACGCCCGGTTGGAGGAGATGTGGGCGGACGAGGCAACAGCAGACACCCGAATGTCCGACGACCCGAACACCATCAATCCCGCCATCACTGAGACGTTGACCAAGCTGATGCTAGGCGGCCTCCCCACAGGGAGGGTTGGAGGACCATTGCACTGCCGACTTCGTTATTTCGACCCTGAGAGCAGGCGCGCCGGAATACCTGAAGATGTCGCCGCGCTGGTCTCGGGATTAAGTAACGATGAGGTAACCGTTTCTTTGGTGAACGTCAACCAGACGGAGCCAAAAACGGTAATTGTGCAAGGCGGCGCTTACGCAGAGCACCAGATCAAGAATGCCCGATTGCACGATAATACCGTATCGGTGGATAGCCCTCACTTCACCGTCCACCTTAGTCCGGGCGCAGGCGGCGAGTTGACGCTGAAGATGAGGCGTTACGCGAACCAACCCACGTTCTCTTTCCCTTGGTAATGTAACAACCGCGACACAATCCAGTAGTTCGCAAGGAGAATCAGCAATGTCACACTCTTGGAAAGACAACGCCGGCAGCCCCTTTGATACATACAAACAGGGAGCTGTGGCGTCCCGAGGCATGGTGTCGTCCAACCATCCGATGGCGTCTGCGGCCGGACTCGAAATGCTGGCGATGGGCGGCAATGCTATCGACGCAGCCATCGCCACGGCGTTCGCATTGACAGTCGTTGAACCCATGATGATCGGCATATTCGGCGCTGGATTCATTAATTTCTACAACGGCAATACGGGCCAATTCGTCAACGTCGACAACTATGCCATTGCTCCAAAGTCCGCGACTGCGGATATGTTCGGCACAGTCTCCGATGATTGGCCCGACTATATGGAAACAGTGGACAGAGCCAACGACGTAGGATACCGCGCCGTTGGCGTTCCGGGCGCGCTTATGGGATGGTGTCACGCCGAGGAGAAACACGGCCGGCTGGGTCTGGAGACCATCATTCAACCCGCCATACGGTACGCTGAACACGGTTTTCCTGCCAGCCAGTATCTGGTCGACATCATCGGCACAACCCAGTCTGACCTTGCCAAATTCCCTGCCAGCGCCGAGATTTTCCTGCCTGGCGGTTCCCCTCCAACGGTCGGAGCTTTGATCGTACGGACTGATTACGCCCGCACTCTGAAGGCCATCGCCCACAAAGGCCCCGACATTCTCTACCACGGAGGGATCGGAGAGATGGTGGTTGACGACATGGCTGCCAATGGCGGCCTCGTCACAGGGGACGACTTGGAAACTTACCAGATTCAACTTCGCGAGCCTGTGCGCCAGAGTTACCGCGAATACGAAATCGTATCCACCGCTCCGACAAGCTCCGGGGGAACGCACATCATCCAAGTGCTGAATTTGCTGGAAGGCTTCGACATGCGGGAGAGCGGATTCGGAACAGTCGAGAATGTTCACCTCATCGCCGAAGCTCTGAAAATTTCCTTCGCCGACCGCTTCGAGTACATGGGCGATCCCGCGTTCGTTGAAGTGCCTGTGGATGCGCTGATTTCCAAAAAATACGCGACGATCCGTCGCCAGGAGATCAATCCGTCGCACGCTGGAGATTTTCGGCCTGGGAACCCGTCCGCATACGTGTCAGAGTCAAGAGACACCACACACCTGACTGTCGCCGATGACGAGGGCAACGTCGTCTCGATGACTCAGACGATCCACGCGGCCTTTGGTTCCAAAGTGACCGTTCCTGGAACGGGAATAATTTTGAATAACACAATGAATATTTTTGATCCACATCCCGGCAACGCCAACTCCATCGAGCCTGGCAAGCGGATGCTGAGCAGCATGTCGCCTACCATCGTGCTGAAAGACGACAAGCCGTTCATCGCTTTGGGGACGCCCGGAGCAACTCGGATATTCCCCTCCGTGCTTCAAGCGATAATGAACGTAATCGACCACGGCATGACGCTGCAAGAGGCGGTGGAGGCTCCAAGAATCTGGTCTCAAGGACAGGCGCTGGAGGTCGAGGGCGGAATTTCGCCAGATGTGCGAGTTGGACTCGAAGCGTTAGGACACAACGTTCAGGTAGTCGCAAAAGTCGCCGGGGGAATGAACGGCATCATGTACGACCCGGCATCTGGCCTCATCCACGGCGCGGCCTGTTGGCGGGCTGACGGAACCCCTGTGGGTATGAGCGGCGGGCCAGCGAGGCCCAGCGGCGCGAACGCGATGTTCATCGTATAAATATTTGGTTGTCGCCGAAGTGGGGAGTTGCGGTTCGGATTGAATTTGCCGACCTATTCGTCGCGGTTCTTCGTGCAGCATGGTCCTAGAATACGTCACGAGACGATATCAACATTGTCACGAACCTTGCTTCTAGGACTGTCAGGTTCGGGAGCCTGGAATCTCCTCTGAAAATCGGTCAGGTTATTCAAACACTTGGCCGATTGCGCGTGCACACATTTAGATCATCGACCCATTATTGGGCGCTTTCCACGATGATATACTCCTTCATGCGGTCTCCTTCGAGAATCGCGAATATGCGAGAGTATAGCAATTGTATTTCCCTAATTTATCAATGGTCAATGAAATCTGGTTTACTGTCGAGTAATTTGGCCCAACGTCATCGGGCAGATTTTAGATCAACAATGTCTGAGCACAACGATTCATGGAACTGTCTACGAACAATGTTTCGCACAAAGCGCAATTCGCCTTACAATTTCCGGATGGTCAGGTCCATCGTCGAGAGGTAAATTCATTTGCATCGTCCGATAGTTGCCATTCGTCTTTGGTGAATAATAATTCATTATTTTTGACACGAAATCCAGACGTTTGGCGCTATAATGCGCCCAATCAAAAAGTTCCAAGGAGACCGCCGCGCATGAAGCTCGTTTTGAAAGCCGACCACCTGATCGATTCCACCGGCGCAGACCCGATTTCCAATGCTGCCCTGGTCGTCGAAAATGGCCGAATCTCACAGATCACCACCCAAGACAAACTCCACATAGGCGAGAACGAAGAAGCCAAGATAATTGCCGTTGATGACGGGACAATCATGGCGGGCTTCATTGAGATGCACTCTCACATCCACTGCTCGGCTCAAGAAGACGCGTACACTCATATCACCACTGAATCGAACGAAACCTTCCTGATGCGCGGAGTTCAGGCCGTGCGAGCAGCCGTAGGCTCCGGCGTCACGACGATGCGCGACCTCGGCGCCAGGAACGAAGTGGTCTTCCCGCTCAAGCAGGCCATCGAAGACGGCATTATCCCCGGCCCTCGAATGATGGTGGCTGGAACGCCGATAACGACCACAGGAGGGCATTGCAATATGTTCGGCACCGAGGCCAACACGTCTGAGGAGGTGGTTGCGGCGATACGTCAACAGTTCAAGCTGGGAGCGGATTGCATCAAGATTATGAGCACCGGAGGCGGTTTCACTCCGGGGACCAACGTCCGCGCTCCCCAGTACCCTGTCGAGACACTGAGAGCGGCGGTTGTGGACGCCGAGAGATTGAACCTCCGAGTATCGGCCCACTGTCACGCGGCGGCTGGCGTTCGCAACTGCGTCGACGCTGGAATCCACTGTCTCATCCACTCGTCATGGCTGGCTGAGGACGAGGCGGATATGTTCGACTACTCCCCCGATTACGCGGACATGATCGCCGAGAAGGGCATATTCGTTGACCCGACACTGGCGCTAAGTCGCCTGAACCAACTTCGCAGCGTTGACGGCATAGGCCCCGCCAGCGGAGCGTTTGCAAGCACTGACCTCAGGTACGAGATTCTACGGGATATGTGGGATCGGGGCGTAAAATTCGTAACCGGCATGGACTCGGGCATGACCAATGCTAATTTCGACGATTTTGCCTACATTCCAGAGGTGATGGTGGAAGACATGGGCATCACTCCAATGGAGGCAATCATCTCGGCGACGCAGGTGTCGGCGGACTGTTTGGGCTTACTTGATGAGATTGGCACTCTTGAGGAAGGCAAGGCCGCCGACGTGCTGATAATCAATGGCAACCCTGCTGTGGACATCAAGGCGCTGCACGACGTGAACACAATCGTCAAGCAGGGCCAGATTGTCAAACAGGAGAACGAGTTGCTTATCTGACGGCAACTGGATATACGCTGGTTTCCGGGCGCTGTTAGGAATGTTAGTCATCTCTGTGCGATAGTGGAGAAACCAGTTCACAGCCAACTGGTCTAGGAAATACTCTGTGTCCAAGGTCGTGTGCACAACGATACCAAATCGTTGATCGGGTGATGGAATCGTTAACACTGGAGTCGGAGTCGGGAGTGCAAGAGTGGACGTAGGTGGCACAGGAGTTGATGTCACTGCATGGGCCGATCCTACGGCGATTTGGGTAGTGACCAAAAATATGATGGAGCCTATTACCAGGACGTACCGCAACATCGGCGGTAGCTTCATGTAGAACTTGACCAAAATGTGTCTTTCCGTTCAACCCCAACTAATCATTCGCGGATGCCTACGTTATGAGCGTCGATTAGAGTTTCATAATTAGGAATGCAGTTCGCACGCCCTGCGACCATTTCCCACACCGCTGTTTGCTACAGACTATCGGGTTGGAGTTAACTCGATCTATCCTGGTAAGGCAACTGACTGTTCAATACCTGTGTGAATTTCGGCCTGACTAGGCCTCAGTGACGCACCTTGCGGGGTCGGACTCAGACAGGACGTGGGGCATGTGCCCGGTGTGAATGTAGTCTGCCGCCAGCTTGCCGGCCATAGGCCCTCGCCCGAAGCCCGACGATGCCAGACCGCTGACGATGTGGAGGTTGTCTCGCAGGGGAATCTTTCCGATGATTGGGGAACCGTCCATCGAGAAGGGCATCAGCCCCGCCCATGTGCGGGCGATGGGCAGATCGGCCACTAAAGGCACGATCTCTGAGGCGTGGCCTCGGTTTGTCTCGATGCCTGTGGCATCAGGGGTTAAGTTGTAACCGAGGCTTTGGCGGTCGCCACCGAAAATTATCTCGCCGTTTTTGCGCTGGCGCCCGTATAGGTGTCTCGCGAACCGCTTGTCGCCTTTGTGGGTCAGGTCCGGCGGAGTGGAGTCATCGGCCCCATTGTTGCTGTTCCATGTGAAACTGGACTCGGCGGAGGATATGTCGTGGAAAATCCGAGGCGGCAGGCTCTCGGTGGCCCACATCTGGCCTCGTATCGGAACGATGGGAATTTGTAGGCCCAGCATACGGCCCACAGGGTCACACCACGCGCCGGCCGCAATCACCAGCGTTTCAGAGTTGTGCTCGCCTCGGTTGGTCTGAACCGCATATGTGCCATCAGGCCGAATCTCGATGGACTGAACCTCGCGGCCCGTGTTAATCGTCGCGCCTACATTTCGAGCCGCATGCGCGAAGGCCTGTGTGGATTTCACAGGGTCAGCCTGGCCTCTCGTGGGGGCGTACATATACCCCAGCAGGTCGGGGTTAGCCTCCGGCTCGATGGCGCGGGCCTCTCTCGGGGTCAGAAGCTCGGCCTCGAAGCCGTTGGATTTCAGCGACAACACCCGGTCCTGGATGAAGTCGTATTGATCCCGAGTGTGAATGCCAGTCAGTGAACCGGACAGTCGGAACTCCATATCATAGCCCATATCGATTTGCAGTCTCTTGAAAATCTCAAGACTGCCCATCGTCAGGTAGGCTTGCAGATCAGGCACGTTGCCCCAGCCAGATCCGCCCAGTCCACCCATGTTCTGGCCGGAGGCTTCGGAGGCGATTTCACCACGCTCCAGAAGGGCGACGCTTCTTCCATGTTCCGCCAGATGAAAGGCTGTTGAGGCGCCGGCGATGCCGCCGCCGATAATCAGGATGTCTGAGTCGGGCATAGTTTTCTCTCAAACCGGTATTTAAGTGTCAGTTGGTCAGGTATCAGGTGACGTGGTTCGCCGTCATGTTTTAGCGATTCCCTGACACCTGACACCCTGATTCCTGTTACTTCGTTTATGCTGGATATGCCAGTCTGCCCTGACGCTCAGTGAATGCGCGAAGCAGGAGTCCGGTTCCGTTGGTCACGTACAGGGTGGACATGTCCTCGCCTCCGAAGGTGCAGTTGGTGGGTTGGTCCACCTTCAGGGGATGTCGCTCAATCACCCCACCAGAGGCGGAAAAGACGTAGATAGAGGGTCCGGGGCCGCCGATTCTGTTCCCCGCTGTCGCCACAATGTTGCCCTCGGTGTCGAGAACCATACCGTCGATGCCGCGATGATCGCCGAATTCGTGGATGACCTCGCCGTCTCCCAGGCTTCCATCGTCGTTGACCGGATAGGCGCGAAGCTGGCGCTTCTCGTCCGGCCCCCGCCCGCTCTGGGCAACGTAGAGAGTCTTGTGATCCAAGGAGAACAGGAGACCGTTGGGGCGGGTAGTGTCGAAGGTCACGCGGGTGATGCTCCAGTTTCCATTGTCACCAGGGTCCAGGCGGTACACCGAGTCGTGGTCAAGCTCTTTGTTAGAGCGGTCGTGGCTCCACTCGCCTCCGGCTCCCTCGTAAAACGGGTCGGTGAACCACACGCGCCCCTGCGGGTCGATGGCCAGGTCGTTGGGTATGTTGAACTTCTGCCCCTCGAAGCCGTCGGCCAGGACTGTGGTTGAGCCGTCGGATTCGTAGCGCACAACGCGGCGCCCTCCGCCCTCGCAGGCGAACAGCGTGCCATTGGAGTCCATCATCAGCCCGTTGGCGTTGTTGGTATTCTCGCGATACAGCGACGAGCCGCGGGTCTGCGGGTCGAATCGCAGTATTCTACTGCTGGGGATATGAGTGAACAGCAGGCCACTGCCGTCCCAGGCCGGCCCCTCGGTGACTCCGCCGTAAGGGCCATTTACGATGGTGAAATTCCAGGTCATTTTCTCTCTCCCTGATGTTGCATGAATCTGTTTCGGTGAGCAGGCTTGAGTTTTAGATAACCTCGTCCGACTCGCCCATGTCTCCGACGTCTCCGCCGCCCAACTCGGCTCCGACAGCCTGAATCCTGCCGAATTCGTTGCGGAACCCGTTGTGCATCGTGCGGGCGTCTGAGCTGTACAGGACAAACCTTGCGCCCTCCCTCAGCCATTTTGTGCTCAGGTCCACCGTCTGGTGGTGGAACAGGTTTGGCACGTTGTGAGCCTTGCAGATGCGGAGCACCTCTCTGAGGGCGGCTTCGTAATCCGGGTGGTCGTACTGGTCAGGAATGCCCAGCGAGATGCTCAGGTCGTTGGGGCCGACGAAAATGGCGTCGATGCCCTGAACCTGGAGGATGTTGTCCAGATTCTCGATGGCCGGAACGCTCTCGATGCCGACGATGCAAATGCTGTTGCGGTTGCGGTTTTCCAGATACGATTTGGTGGCCTCGGAGGGGAACTCGCCGTCATCGATGATTTTGCGGACCTGCGCTCCCTTGAGCGGGCGCCACTTGGCGGCGGCAACAACCTCTTTTGCCTCCTCGACAGTCTCGCAATATGGTGCCAGAATGCCGTGAGCGCCAGCGTCCAGCGCCATCGTGATGTAGTGGGAATCCGGTATGGGAACTCGGACAATGGGAACCACGCCGCTGAAGTTGAACGCCGCCAGGAAGTCGGCGACATCGTCCCGTCCTCTGGGGGAATGCTCTGTGTCGATAACCACGTAGTCCAGCCCGAAGTTGGACATGGCTCCGCCCCACCGAGGGTTGCGGCTCATGCTGAGCATCGTGCCATAGACGATGCCACCGGCCTCCATCTTTTGCTTCAGTTCATACCCATTCATAGTTCCTCCTCGCAGGAATTTTCCGTATTCTGATGACATGGAAGTTCAGAGGGGCAAATATACTATCCAGGATCTCTCGCACCGCAGAGTGTACCAGCTTGGAACGGGATTGATAAGCGATGGATTCTGGGCAAGCAGATATTGGCTCAAATTCCGTCGCGCCCATAATTCTCCGGTAGGAATTCCGATGCTGCTAAGGCACGGTTCATGGAGAAATCCTTCCAAAGCCACCAAATTAAACGTAGATGTTGAGACACGAAGAATTGGCTACTTAATGAGGATTTGAGCGCATGAACGCAAAAATTAAGAAGTTCGTCGCAATATTGAGCGTAATCGTCGCGATGTCATTATTTGTTGCGGCTTGTTCGACTCCAAGTGTCGATCAGCCAACAAGCCCGGTGGTGACTCAGCAGATTGTGCCAATGGAGGTGGCAGAACCCGAGCCGGTTGACGATCAGGGAGTGTTCCTGCGAATAATCGGTCCGCTAGACGAAGAGCGAGGCTATTGTCTGGATATCCCAGGCCACCTCTCAGGCATGCGGTTAGAGACCCCAATGCAGGCGCTCACCTGTAAACACGGTATTTGGAATCTGGATGGACGATTCGACTCGGCGGCTCTCGTGAACGGCCAGGTACGCATGCCCGAATATGAGTTGTGCTTGCAGGCCGAGAGCGCGTCGGCAGGAGCCAGCCTCGGATTGGCGGATTGTGGCGACGCGGAGACCCAGACCTGGATGCTGCAAGATTCAAGCGAATTCGCGTTGGCAGCGTCCCGGCAGTTGTGCGTCACAATCGAGGAGGGACCGGGCATAGATGCCGGTGGCCCTCAATATGTGAGGAGGGGCGTTAGACTCGAAACATGCTCTCCACAGGCCAGTGACCGTCAGCGATGGACGAGGGCGGTGCCTCAATAACTCCTTTATTCCAGCTATTCTAGCGTCAGTTTGCCATTCTCCAAAACGACCTCCCCGCTGACCTTCATAGTGGCGTCTGAGAGGAACAGCCACTGGTGATAGCTGGACAGGTACTCGCCGCCGGACTCCTGGTTATCTCCGAGACTGAAGCGCAACATTCCGTCGCCATAGCCATAGTAGGGGATGACCTTTTCGTGCCCTGGCAGCATTGTGAGGGCGGGGTTGACTCCTGCGTTGAATTCCCCGAACCGGTCGAAGGCTCCGTTCTGCAAACCCCACATCGCCTGCACGTAGTTGTTGTGATGCTGAGAGCTGATGCTTGTGATTCGGTTGCCCTGAAACTCATAGGTGAGCGTGCCAACTTCTCGGCCCATGAACGTTTCGTTGGAGCATACAAGCGTGCCTTCGGTGTCAAGAATATCGACTGTCCTGATAGCGCCAGAAGGCAGCTCGACCTCGCGGTCTCGCGCGCTGCCGGGCAGTGCGTAGCCGTTGATGAACTCTTTAGACGCGACTCCATTGCCTCGATGGAAGTGCGCGTCCTCCAGCCGGAATTTTATGTCGGTGCCTGCCGGGTTGGTTATTTCGATAGTGCTGTTGCGGAGCGCGTCGATGAGTCGTTCCTGGCGTGACGTGAGCGCCTCGTAGTCGATGTACAGCGCCTGCTCGTACATTTCCGACAGTTTGCGGAACGTGTCGGGGTCGCGTTGTTCCATGATCCAGTGGAAGTGGATTGAGCGGCCTTGCCAGGTCTTCAGGATTTTCTCTGTCTGGCCTGGATTTAGGTTCCAGTGGTTGGGAAGCCAGAGGTAGATGTCTGCCAGGTCGAAGAGCGATTCCAGCGCTTTGTCTTCCATCTCTTTAAGGGCGGCATCCTCGCTGCGACGCATCTTGAGACGGACAGATTGAAGGCCAGGTGGATAGAGCATCCCAGCGAAAAGCTCCACTGCGCCTGCTTTTACGATCTCGATCCGCACCTGCTCCAGCAGTTCGGGAAAGTAGGTGGGGTCGGCATGGATCAGAAACTTCTCTCCGGGCTGGGTCTGAAGCGATCCATGCACAATGAGCTTGGCCATTCTCGACCAGTCGCCTTGAAAGTCATACGATGGCGCCATGTTTTCTTGGACCTCCAATTTCCGGGTGTGTTGAATAGATTGAGCAACCGAACGCAAGAAGTCAGGTGTTCAGGACGGTGATGGGTAGATTAGCAACAGTTGTTGAGACGGTCAAACGCTGCGAATTGCTCCGATCCCAGGGGTGATTTCTTAGCGCCCGGTTGATATAAAAAATCCAGGTGTGTATCATGCGAACCCCCAGATGATACCTAATGCTTTCATAAACGCACCATCCTGGGATAGCATCGACTGTGCGACCAATTATTGAAGTAGTCAACAGAACCTGACTCACTCAAATTCGTTTCTTATTGGCCATTCTAGCCTCCAAATCACTATGAAAGGCTTTAACCCAGAACGCCCACAGTAGTAATTGCCAACAACGTCAAAGTGCTTGCCCGTAGAATGGTTTAGCGGTTATTTGTGCGACTCAGTTCCCCGCCTATTGACTCCAATCGCGTTTCGATTACTCCGTTCCGCATGTCGATGCCGGTAAGTCGACTGTCAACAGCGTCGAACCGAGTGTCAACACTGACAACCTGAGGTTGCATCAACGACGGGCGTGCAAGTATCTTTTGGGGCATTACACCGAAAGGAACCGACGTTGACCACGATCCCATTAGACCCTATCGACTCCGTGACCATCACTATGCTGATGGACAATTCTTCGGATATGCTGCTTCAAAGTCAGGGACCGGCGAATCGACCGTCCCTGTCGGGAGACAACGCGAGGGTAGCGACTCGATTTCTGGAGAATGGCGAGGTCAGAAATTCCCTGATCGCAGAACACGGATTCTCGGCTCTTGTCGCCGTCACCAAAGGCGAATATGCTCACCGCATTCTGTTCGACGCGGGTGTCAGTTCCAATGGAGTTGTGGAGAATATGCGACGCCTGGAACTGTCCCCCAAAAACATCGAGACAATGGTCATGAGCCACGGGCACTTCGACCATACAGTTGGCCTTGATGGGTTGACTAACGCGCTAGGAGGCACGGTCAACTTGCCGGTGATGATCCATCCTGAGTTCTGGAGCCGCCGGCGCATTGCCATCCCAGGACGTTCGCCCAGCGAATTGCCCGCGACCAGCAAGCCAGCGTTAGTGGGCGCGGGGTTTGAGATAATCGAGAATCGCCAGCCTTCGTTCCTTTTGGACGGCTCGGTGTTGGTCACAGGTGAGGTGGACCGCACAACCGAGTTCGAGACCGGATTCCCCGTCCACCAGGCGTTCCACGATGAGGGCGGATGGCAGCCCGACCCGCTGATTCTAGACGACCAAGCATTGGTAATGAATGTACGCGACAAGGGACTGGTTGTGCTGACCGGTTGCGGCCATTCAGGAATCGTGAATATAGTTCATTATGCCAAGAAACTCACTGGTGTGGATGACGTGTATGCAGTCCTTGGAGGGTTCCACCTCAGTGGGCCGATTTTCGAGCGGATAATTCAGGCGACAACACAGGCGCTGGCGGCTCTCAACCCACGGCACATCGTGCCCGCTCACTGCACCGGATACAAGGCCGTCCACGCTCTGGCTGCGGCGATGCCTGATGCCTTCATACAGAACTCCGTCGGCACGAGGTTCGAGTTTTAGACGTGGTTGCCTTCTTCACCAGAGCTCCAAGGGCCAGACGAACTCTCATTTTCGGCTCTACGATGCACGTCTGGAGCGATCTATTCTTCGCGCTAATGGTGCCGCTATTGCCCATCATCAAAGAGGATATGGACCTGTCGTTCACTGAGGTGGGCCTGCTCAGATCGGTATTTAACGGCGCGTCTGGAGTGTTGCAGATACCGGCTGGATTCCTGGCCGAGAGTGTAGGCGAGTTCTGGATGCTGGTTTGGGGCAACATTTGGGTGTCGGCTGGACTGGTTGGAATGGCCGCGTCTCCGATATTTATCGTTCTGTTGGCGGCCTCGGCCATCGGAGGGCTTGGAGGCGGAGCGCAGCATCCGTTGGCCTCCAGCATGGTGTCTCGCGCTTACGATGATCGTGGACGCTCAACAGCCGTCGGCACGGTGAACTTCGCTGGAGACCTGGGCAAGATGGTTGCGCCCGTGATGGCAGGACTGTTCGCCGTCGCCCTGGGGTGGCGGGCCACGATGTTCATAGTGGGTATCGCCGGCCTTGTCTTTATGTTTGCTTCGATGTTAACTCGGCGATCTGTGGACATCGGAAGGCCTGTTGTTCAGACCGCTGAAACTCCGGAGGGGCTGTCTGAGTCGGAAAGTAAGGCACAAATGGCCGGATTCATCACGCTCAGCGGTGTTGGAGTCCTCGACGCCGCGGTTCGGACAGCGGCTCTGGTGTTCCTGCCCTTCGTCATGGATGCCAAGGACATGGGCGCGGCGCAGATCAGCGTAATGTTGTTTCTGCTGTTCGCGGGTGGGGCCGCAGGCAAATTCGTTTGTGGCTGGCTGGGCGACCGATTCAGCACGGTCAGCATCATATGGGGAACCAAGGGGCTGACCGCCCTGATGCTGGTCTTGTCACTCATAACTCCGCCCCTGGCGATGGCGCCACTGATGGTTCTGACAGGAATCGGCTTGAACGGCACGTCATCGGCGCTGTACGCTACGGTGTCTGATTTCGTGCCTGCCACCCGGCGAGCCAGATTCTACGGTTTTTACTACACAACCAACGAGATTGGGACAGTCGTCGCCCCTCTCGTATACGGCCTGGTTGCCGACATCTTTAGTCTGAACACCACCATGATCGTCATGGGAATCGCGACTGCGGCGATCTTGCCTGCCAGCCTGACGCTGCGCAAGCACCTTGAACCGAAGGCAGATGCATACATTGGTTAGCCCAGAATTGTTGACCGCCTCATTCTGTCAGGCCATGCAATGATATGATGTTGCTCGAAATCAAGAGCGAGGTAAAAAATGAAAATCACTGACATTCAAGTTAACCAACTCAAGCCTCCAGAGGGTCGCGCCGGGGGCCGCCTGTTAGTCCGTGTGTTCACCGATGAGGGAATCGTCGGTCATTCAGAGGGATCGCGAGGCCTGGGCGTGTTCAGGTCCTATCTGGAGGAGATGATAACCCCCCTTCTCGTAGGCGTTAGTCCTCTCCAGCCTCGGCAGATTTGGGAGAAGCTAGCCCTGGGAACCGGTGAACGCGCAACGCGCCTCCCGTCTCAGATCGTCGGGGCCATCGACGTCGCTTGCTGGGACATTATGGGCAAGGCGGCAGGAATGCCTGTGTACGCTCTTCTTGGCGGCGCTAGAAGGACCGAGATTCCCCTGTATTGGAGCCGAGGCAACGGTTGGAAGAAAGAACCCGAAGAGATGCTCGAAGAGGTTCAGGAAGGCTACGAAAAGGGATACCGGGCCTTCAAGGTGCGGATGGACTGGCGAGACTACCGGCAGGACAGCGACCCAGTTAAGGACATGGCTATCTTCCAGAAATGCCGCGAGTGGCTGCCCGATGACGTTCCTCTGGGATTCGACGCCAACTGTGGCTACTCGGTGTCCACGGCTATAGAGCAGGGCCGGCAATTGGAAGAGATGGGCGCGGCGCATTTCGAGGAGCCTTTGCCACAGTACGACTTTCCTGGCCTGCGTCAGGTGGTTGACGCTTTGGATGTTGCCATCTCAACTGGAGAGCAGGAAATCTCGGCCTGGAGATTCCGTGACCTGATGATGCTAGGGAACCCCGACATACTCCAGCCCGATATCCTAAACGTCGGCGGTCTGTCAGAAGTTGTGAGGGTCTTCGAGATGGCAGTCGTTAACAACAAAGTTGTCATGCCTCACAGTCCCAGTCTCGGCCTCAACTCGTTGGCCAGCCTTCACGCATACAGCACTGTGACCAACGCCGTTAGGCCTCACGAGTTCTCCGAGGAATTTACAGGCCCTGTGGCCCACGTCGCGTCATTGTTCGTCGATCCCATCGTTCCTGAAAACGGGGCCATCAAACTAAATGACCGCCCAGGTCTCGGTGTGGAGATAGACGAAAAGGCTCTGGCTGACGCGATAATCGCCTGATGTTTTGATAGTGTCGAGCGAAACAACCCTTTGCTATGCTGAGCGGGGTCGAAGCATCTGGCCGTGAATAAACCAACCAATGCCTAACTGACACCAGACCCTTCGAGAGCCCTCTCAGTGTGGCGGAGATTCATTGCAATACTGCGTCGAAGCGTGGCGAACGGCGCGACAATCGCTTGCCGATCCTGGGCTGGGTCAGTAAAATTCGATTCGTGAATTCTGTTACACCGTCGCAGCCGAAATTCTCTTTGCTGCGACGCATCCCCTTCTACTATGGTTGGATCATCCTTATTGCGGGTGGTCTGACTATTTTCACTTCTGCCCCCGGCCAAACTTACGTCGTGTCTGTATTTATTGATCCCATGATCGATGACCTCGGCTGGTCGCGGAACCTCTACTCCGGCCTTTACACAGGCGGTTCGCTGACTGCCGCGCTGGCCGTGCCATTTATCGGCCGCATGTTGGACAGATTCGGCGGGCGAATAATGCTCACCTCGGTTGCAATCGCATTTGGCGCGGCAACTGTGTTAATTGGCTCCGTTGCCTCGCCCATACACCTGTTTCTAGGATTTGTGGCCATCCGCGCGCTTGGGCAAGGATCGTTGCAACTCATCAGTTCGACGTTGGTGGCTATGTGGTTCGTCCACAGGCGCGGACGCGCAATGGCGCTGATGGCGTTGGCGTCTCCCCTGAGTCAGGCCGCGTTCCCGATACTGGTTTTTTCTCTGATTTCAGCCTGGGGTTGGCGCAGCGCCTGGGTTATTCTTGGCGCGATAATATGGGTGGTCCTGATTCCGGTGGGCATCTTGCTCGTTCGTCGCAGTCCTGAATCTGTGGGACTGTTGCCAGACGGTGTGACACGCCCAATGAACAGCCCCCGCGCGCAGTCCAGCATATCGAGCGAAGACAACGATTGGACGCTGAGCGAGGCGGCGCGAACTCGCACGTTCTGGATGTTGCTGTTCGTTGGAACGCCCCTGTCGATGATTGGCACGGGCCTGACGTTTCATCATGTCGACCTGTTCGTTACCAAGGGATTCGAGGTCGGTCTCGCAGCGGGAGTCTTGAGTTTCATGGCTCCGATGGCGCTGCTGGGAACGATGGTCGCTGGATTCCTCAGTGACAGATTGCCGAACCGATACATAATGGCGGGCGGCCATCTGCTGCTGGCGACGACGCTTGTCTGGGCGCTGCCAATGTCGTCGATATGGCAGGCATTTGTTTACGGAGGCATGATGGGGTTCGCGCAGGGCGTTATGATGACGACGACAAACGTCATATGGCCCAACTACTTCGGCAGAACGCACATCGGGACTATAAGGGGCGTCGTCAGCACAGTGATGGTGGCGTCATCAGCGATGGGGCCACTTCCGATCAGCTTTTTGTTCGCGATGACCAACGACTATAACACGCCGATTATGATCTTCATGGGTCTTCCAGTTGCAACCGCCGTGGTAAGCTTGCTCGCGGTCGCTCCCCGCAAAACGGTGCCGCCGGTTCGGGCGGAAATCGGACCCGCAAGCTAACTTTCTCGATTTCGCTATTCGCTGAAACTCTGATACCGTACGCGATACATACCATCTTCACCAATCAATTTGAGGAGGCCCCAAAATGCGCGTAGGCGTCGTATTCCCACAGACCGAGATAGGCGCAGACCCGATCAGCGTTCGAGACTATGCCCAGGCCGCCGAGTCGTTGGGCTTCGACCACCTTCTGGCATACGACCACGTGTTGGGAGCCAACGCCGAGTCACGGCCAGGCTGGGCTGGGGCATATCGGCACACAGACGTATTCCATGAGCCGTTTATCCTGTTCTCTTACCTTGCCGGGATCACCGAGACGATTGAGTTCGTGTCGGGAATCATCATCCTGCCTCAGAGGCAGACAGTTTTGGTGGCGAAGCAGACCGCTGCTCTGGACGTGTTGAGCGGCGGCAGGTTGAGGCTGGGCATAGGCATTGGATGGAACCCGGTGGAGTACGAGGCCCTCGGGGAGAATTTTCACAACAGGGGCCGCAGGTCCGCAGAGCAGATTGACGTTCTCAGGCAACTTTGGACCAACGATCTTGTGACCTACGAGGGACGATGGCACAAGATAACCGACGCCGGGCTCAACCCTCGGCCTGTTCAGCAACCCATTCCGATTTGGTTCGGCGGGACGTCTGACCCGGTGATGAGGCGATTGGCGAAGATCGGCGACGGATGGTTCCCTCAGAGGTTCGGGCCTGACGAGGTGGGACGCCAGGAATTTGAGAAACTGCGGGGTTACATCGAGGAGGCGGGGAGAGACCCGTCAGAGGTGGGCATTGAGCCTCGAATCTCGGTGAGCGCAGGAAACCCCGAAGATTGGGCCAACGAGGCTGCGGCCTGGAAAGAACTGGGAGCGACACACCTGTCGGTCAACACGATGGGCGCGGGTTTCTCGTCCCCACAGGAGCATATTGACTCCATAGAGACATTCAAACAGGCGGTTGGGTCAGTATAAAATCGTTCCGCTGTCATGCTAAACGGAGTGAAGCATCTGGTCGATTCATGCCGCTACTGCTTTGTAAATCGAGATTCTTCGACTGCGGTCTCAAAATGACAATTTGCTATTAGACAGGCCAAGCTTTCTGAACATTGCGAGTTGGGGAAGATGACTTCATGACAATGATAACCAGTGTTGCGGGCAACGGGGCGCAGGGCTACGATGGCGACAACGGGCCAGCTACTCAGGCGCTGATGGACAACCCATTCCACGTTGACCTTGACCGGACCGAGCGTTACCTCTACATTGCTGACTGCTTCAACTACTGCGTGCGTATGGTTGACCTTCAGACAGGCTCAATCACGACCATCGTGGGCATGGGTGAGGCGGGATACTCTGGCGATAGAGGCCCGGCAGTCGAGGCGCGGATTGAGGAGCCTTACGCTATTCAGGTCGCCGATAATGGGGACGTGTACGTTCTCCAGCGATTCAGCCCTGCAATCCGAAAGGTCGATGCTTCAACGGGCATGATATCCACGGTGGCGGGAGATGGGACAGTCGGATACAGCGGCGACGGAGGGCCGGCGACTCAAGCCCAGATGCGAGAGCCAAACGACTGTGCCCTGGACGGCAAGGGCGGCCTTCTGATTGCCGACATCCAGGATCAGCGAATCAGGCGCCTGGATATCGAGACTGGCATTATTACAACCTTTGCAGGCACAGGCGAGAAAGTCCACACCGGCGATGGTGGCCTGGCCTCCGAGGCTGGAATATTCGGAGCCAGGGCGATATGCGTCGATGGTCAAGGCAATACTTACATCTGCGAGCGCGAGGGCAACTCCATCCGAATGGTCGACTCCAGCGGGATAATTACCCTGATGTCAGGCGGAGATGAAAAAGGCTATTCAGGCGATGGCGGCCCAGCGATTGAAGCCACTTTGAACGGCCCAAAGGCTATCCGATGCGACGCAAAAGGAAATGTCCTGGTTGTTGACACCGAGAATCACGCGATCCGAAAGATCGACGTATCAGTCGGGACCATATCGACTGTCGCCGGAGGACGCCAAGGGTCAGAAGGCGACGGCGGAGACCCGACGATGGCGGGACTTGCACGGCCTCACGGCGTAGTAGCCGACTCTCACGGAGCCTTCTACATTGCCGACAGCGAAAACCATCGGGTGCGGAGAGTTGGCTGACTGCTGAAAGCTGATTGCTGAAGGTTACGACTACATCAACGGCGATACCGTCCCGATGACGCTTCGGTCTATGCTGGCAATATCCGGCTTTCCGCACAGACCCATAGTCGATTCGAACTCATCCCGGAGAATCTGTATTATGTGTCTCAACCCTTCCTCGCCGTTCACTGCCAAACCCCAAAACATTGGGCGCCCAATCAGGACGGCCCGCGCTCCCAGGGCGAGAGCCTTCAGGATGTCGCTGCCGCGTCGGATGCCGCCGTCCAGATAGACCTCGGCCCGACCGTCCACGGCGTCCACAACTTCGGGGAGCGCTTCGATGGTCGCGAAGGTCGAGTCCAGGCTCCGCCCTCCGTGGTTGGAGACGATGATGGCCTTCACGCCGTTCTCAACAGCGAGCCTGCCATCCTCGGCGGTCATTACGCCTTTGGCTACTAGAGGCAGGTCGGTTTTCGAGGCCAACCAGCTAAACTCGTCCCATGTCACTTTGGGACTTATCATGCCTGAGAAGGCGGCAGGGGCGTCGTCGCTGGACGGCGCGAATCCGGGCGAGACCTTCAGCCCGTCGTAGTTGGGTGACGCAGGGATGGAGTAGTTGTTGCGGAGGTTCCGTTCGCGCTTGGACCGGACAGACGCATCAAGGGTGATGCACAGCGCAGAGTAACCTGAGTCGTCGGCGCGATGGGCCATAAGCTCGGTGATTCCCCTGTCTCTGTAGAAATACTGTTGAAACCAGATTTTACGAGTCGCCGCGCCGGCAACGTCCTCCATCACAACACTGGAACCAGAACTGAGGATCATCCCGACATCTGCCGCACAGGCCGCTCTGACGGTCGCAAGCTCCGCGTCGGCATGGGCCCGGATGTGATGTCCCGCCGGACACATCATCAACGGAAAGTCTATCCGCTCTCCCAGCACCGTGGTCGACAGATCGAGCACGTCCATGTTCACCAGCATTCTGGGCCGGAGCATTATGGAGTCGAGCGCCTGACGAGTTCGGCTGATGGTAATCTCATCGGTCGCGCCTCCCTCGACGAAATCCCACTCTGGTTTGGGCATGAGTTCCTTCGCCAGCGCTTCGTACTCATACAGGTTGATCGGTTTGTCGACCACGATTTCGGGTCTCCTTGTGACTTACAGGTGGCAAATCAGTCTCAGATGAGCTTGGCGTATTCATCTATCATCGGTAACACCGTGTCCTTTTCTTCAGAAGGCAGAGACAACACTGCGCGGCTCACGCCTATCGACTCCAAATGCTGTATCTCGTCGGCGTCAGGCTGGGCTCCGAATACGGTGATCGAGATCGTCGACGGGTCTCTTCCCGATTCTTCGGCCTGCTGTTTCAACGACACGATCTTTTCGGCCAGGTTGAGTCCTCCAGAGGGACGCCCTCCAATCGGCATCCAGCCGTCACCGAATTCGACAACCCGATTAAATGTTGTCGGGCCATCGCCGCCCACGATGATCGGTGGATGTGGTTGTTGCACAGGTTTGGGATAACTCCAAATCTTGTCAAAATCAACGAACTCGCCGTGGAACTCAGGCTCTTCTTTGGTCCAGATTTCCTTCATCGCCAGCATTCGTTCTCGGAGCAACCTCATACGGCTTCGGGGATTGGTGCCGTGATTCTCCATCTCCTCTTTGTTCCAGCCGCCGCCGATGCCAAAGAGGAACCGACCGTCCGAGAGCCGGTCAAGGCTGGCAACCTCTTTCGCCAAGACAATAGGGTCATGCTCGACCACCAGACAGATACCGGTCCCCAGCTTCAAATTCGTGGTGACTGCTGCTGCCGCAGTCAGGGCAACGAAGGGGTCATAGGTATGCCAGTACATCTTCGGGAGATCGGCGCCTCCGGGCCACGGAGATTGTCGACTGGCAGGGATATGGGTGTGCTCTGGAACCCACATGGACTCGAACCCTCTGTCCTCCAGCAGCTTCGCTAGATCGTTGGGCCTGATTGAGTAGTCGGTGGAGAACATTACGGCGCCAATATCCATGATTCGCTCCTTAGTAGGATTCAGGTATCAGGTGTCAGGTTGGTCCCACAGCGATTTGTCCTGATGATAACGGTGGCAATCGAGTGAGAAAAGTCGACACTTTGGAAGCCGAAACCAAGCATATCAGCCTGCGACGTCTTCATCAATCATCAATTCGCTAGAGAATAATTTTACGCAGGATCTAGTCAGTAATCGGTTGTTCCATCGAAGTCACCCTGCTACAATTGCGCCCGATTTTACTTGGATTGCCCTTCACCCAAGAGAGGACGACATCATGGTTGCGAAGTTTGGATTCGGAGACTACCGGTATGAATTGGTGGAGGGATGGCCCAACTTGACCGCGGCGGGCGTTGCCTCAGATATCGCTTTGGACTCTAGTGGACGCGCCTATATTGCATGGCGCGAATGGCCCTACCCAGATGTCACAGGCGGCGCGGTGCTGATCTTCGACGAGAATGGCAAGCTGTTGGAGACATGGGGCGAAGATTTGTACACGACGCCTCACGGCATGTGGATCGGCCCCGATGACGAAATCTTCATGACTGACAGCGCCGACCACACCGTCCGCAAGTACGCCCGGTCCGGCGAGATTCTGATGACAATGGGGCAGAAGGGTGTCACCGGCGCTCCGGGCGCTCCCTTCAACAGGCCGACCCGCGCCGTGCTGTCGCCGTCGGGAGAGATTTTCGTCGGAGACGGCTACGGCCAGAACCGCGTGCATCGCTTTACATCTGCTGGCGAGCACATAATCTCTTGGGGAGCGGACGGCACAGGCCCCGGCCAGTTCGACCTGCCCCATGACGTGACCGTTGATTCCAACAACAACGTCTACGTCATGGACAGAGAGAACAACCGCTGTCAGGTCTTCGACGTCGTGGGCAACTTCAAAACGGAGTGGTCAGGAGTCCCAGGCCCCAACGACGCTCACCTCGACGATGACGACCTGCTCCACGTCGCCACCGGACACGAAGGAATCCACGTCATGACGCTAGACGGTGAAGTAATCGGCAAGTGGAACCAGCACGGCGAAGGCCCCGGAGAGTTCCGAGGCTACCCTCACGGCATCTGGATAGACTCTGGCTCCAACGTCTACGTCGCCGAAGTCGGCGCCCAAAATGCCATCCAAAAGTTCGCGCGGGTGTGAACGAGACTTGCTGATTAAGAGACAGTTGCTCTCTTAGGACAAAGGCTGGGCGTATCAGGATGGGTTCAGGAGATCATTGGGCTCAACGGTTTCTAGGAGTATCGGAGCCAGGATTTTGAGAATGCCCGACGCGGCGATTCGCACCGTTTGGCCTGACGGGTCCCATTCCGGCGAGACCTCGCACAGGTCGAAGGCTCCCAGCATGTCGAACTTGGTGCGCATGTCCATTGCCTCGAAGAACTCGTTGGTGGTGACGCCGTGGAACTCCGTTGATACGGTGCCTGTGGACTCGTGGGCGTCGATCACGTCGATGTCGATGCTGACGTACACGGCGTCCACGCCGTCAGACGCCGTCTCCATCGCGTCGTTCATGATGGCGACGATGCCCCGATCTCGGACGTTCTGGGCGATGGTCATCTTCAGGTTGTGGTTGCGCTTCAGATCGAACTGGTCCAGGGTCGCAGGGCTGTTGAGTCCCACCCAGGCCAGGTTTTTGTAGTCGATCATAGGGTTCTCGCTGATGCGGCGCGCCATCGTTCCGTGGTAGTATCGGCCGCCCAGGGAGTTGCTGTCTCCGAAATCGGTGTGGGCGTCGATGTGGATGAATCCTATTTTCGCGTTTTTTACGCTCGGCGAACCCTTTGGCGTAGCCCTCAAAGGACGGGTAGGCGACGTAATGATCGCCGCCCATGACCACTGGAAAACCTCCGCGTTTCACCACCTCGCTCATGCCTTGGATGACCGATTCGGTGGTCTTCATCAGGTCGTTGGGGTAGATGTTGAAGTCGCCCAGGTCTCCGATGTTGGGGTTTTCTTTGAGCTTCGTGCCCACCTAGGTGTCGAGATCGACGCGGAGTGTGTCAGGCGCAAGCTCGTAACCGGCGCGAGAGAACAGCGACGATTCTCGGATGGCTCTAGGGCCGAACCGCGCTCCGACTCTGCCGCCGTAAATTCCGTTGTCGATGGGGACTCCTGCGACGACGGCCATCCCTTCGGTGATGTCGTCGAATCCGATCTCCGGCAGTCAGAAGAACGAGACCAGACCGAAGAAGTAGGGCTTAACGTCTCTTTCGTAACCTGGAGACCCCATCGTTAAATCTCCTGATGTCTTGTTGGAACATAGTGCGGTTGGTTATGAATAGTTATTGACCTCTGGACGATTAGACAATTTCGAAAGAAATATCCTGGGCGCCCTCCCACAGCACCTTGTGACCGAAGTCGATGAGATGCTCGCGGCCATCGACGATGGTCAGAAAGTGGTTTCCGGCCAGCAGCCCCATCTTACTGCCGAAAGCGGTGGAGCCATAAGGAAATAGAATCTCGGTCTCGCTGATTCCACCGGGATAAAATAATATGTCACCCTTTGAAGGATAGGACGTGTGGTTCTCGTACTGATCAATCATATTGAAATCGCCCAGCGACACCCATGCTGACTCTCCACTCCATCTAGCCTGGATGATCTTCTGCCTAAAAGGCAGCAACTTCAGGAACGCCTCGCAGGTTTTTGGCGCAGCGCCTTCTGTTCGTGCAGTGAAGGTAAATGGGCCAATGGTGATTTGCAAAAGTTCTGACATGATGAAATCCTCTTGTGGAGATTGCCGCTCGGATTGATCGTCCGTTTAATCCGGTGATGCAAGATGATAACAGGTTGTCGATTCGCAGTGGCATGGAATCAAACAGTGAATAATCGGCCTGCTAGAATAACGGCACGCTGAGATTCTGAATACGTGAGGCCCTTCGAAAAATGTTCAACGCATGCGCCACCACAAAGATCGTCTGTCGGCCCAACTGTCCTCCAGGCCGACGCACCAAACCCGAGAATCGTAGACGCTTCCCGACCCTAGAGGATGCTTACGACGCCGGATTCCGCGCCTGCCTTGTGTGCCTTCCTGACGTCGGCCCTCCAGGCCCGTGGATGTCCAAAAAGGAACGACTCTCGGCCAGTCGGACCGTGTGATATGATTTGGCCTCCAAACACTGCAAGGGAGGCACTATCATGCCGTTCGGAGGCAACGACTGGCTGGCTTTGACCCAGGAAGAAACTCTGGAGCCGGATATCCCTATCTGCGACCCCCACCACCACTTTTGGGATTTCCGCACCCAACGCATCCCGTATCAGAGATACCTGCTTCACGAACTGGCGGACGACGTTAACAGCGGCCACAATGTGAAGTCAACCGTGTTCATTGAGGCCCGGTCGATGTACCGGACTGACGGCCCTGAGGAGATGCGACCCGTAGGCGAGGTTGAGTTCGTTCAGGGTCTCGCCGCGGCCAGCGCCAGCGGACTGTACGGCCCCACCAAAATCGCGGCGGCGATCGTCGGCCACGCCAACCTGAACCTGGGAGATGCTGTCGAACCGGTGCTAGAGGCATTGCATGCAGCCAGCCCCAACAGGTTCCGGGGCATCCGGCACTCGGTGACATGGGACCCACACCCGGAGGTTGAAGTCACGTCCGCCCACAGGGCAGAAGGTCAACTGCTCAGCGATAATTTCCGAGCAGGCGCGCGAGTTCTGGCCCGGATGGGCATGTCTCTTGAGGCATGGATGTACTTCCCCCAGCTTCCCGAGCTTGCAGACTTCGCCAAGGCTGTCCCCAACTTGCCCATCATCTTGAACCATATTGGAGGGCTTCTGAGGGTCGGCCCCTACGCCAATCGGGACGACGAGGTGTTGGCTACTTGGAGAGAGGGACTCGCAGCGGTCGCCGAGTGTCCCAACGTCAACGTCAAGCTGGGCGGAGTCGGCATGCCCCGCACCGGGATGGACTGGCACGATCGCGACACGCCCATAGGCTCAGAGGAGTTGGCCGAGTCGATGGCCCCCTTCATGAACTACTGCATCGAACAGTTCGGCCCCGACCGCTCGATGTTTGAGAGCAACTTCCCTGTGGACAAGGTGGGGTACTCCTACCACGTCATGTACAATGCCTTCAAGCGGCTGTCCAGCGGCTACTCGGATTCAGAGCGCGCCAGTATGTTCCACGACACCGCCGCGAGAGTGTACAGGGTGGAGGATTAGCGGTCAGAGGTTACGTCTCGAACTGATGGGTGCCGGTTTCACATGCTGTGGTGGACGGAACGATGGGACAACCCCTCGATTTCGTGAAAGTGTGTGATTTGGCATATGCGGTAATCGACCGTCGAATCATGAACGGAAATTCCCATATCTGCTGGTAACGGCGTTGTAATACACAATATATAGGTAAAAAAGGGTTGCGACTTTCGAAATCGGCGTAATATAATATCGCACAACCTGACCCTTTGTTGCCTTGATACGTCGACGTTTTGTCAGGACAACTTTTCCGTCAGAATGTCGTGACCGCATCCCCGACGGGAAGACGCTGCGATGATGGGCCTCCGCGCCGCCGCTTCGGTTCTAACCTTTCCTACACTGCATCCTTTAGGAGGGATTAATGCAAGCCTACTGCCTCAAGTGCCGTGACCACCGCGACATTAACGACGCCCAACAAGTCACTCTCAAGAATGGCCGACCTGCCACTCGTGGCAAGTGCTCGGTATGCGCCGCCACAGTATTCAGGATCGGAAAAGCCTCTTAGCGCCGGTTCTGCCCCGCCAATTATCTCAATGTGATCTGACCATCCCGAACGCCGCAGTTCCAACGTTCGGGAGCCTGTCAGAAATGCGAACCTTTTAGCCACATAGCTGTCTGACCTGCCCTCGCAGGCTCGCGGTCAACTTTCGAGTCTGACGAGAAGATTGCTACTCCCTGTTCGATGTGCCGCTGACGAGGCCCCAGTGGTATCGGAAGTGAGTTATCTAATGCAGTATCTGCTTCCTACGGTTCACACTCTTATCGAAATAAACGACTTTGTCTGAGGCTTCGCTTGCGTCAATTCTGGGCGTCGCAGACCTTTGCGGTGTATCTGTTGACCCTTCCGCCACCCGTTGATATATTCGCTCTCCACAAGAGAAATGACACATGATGAGCGAACTTATTCAAAGGCAGATTGACCGCTTTCTCGATGATGCAAAACAAGCATCCGCCTTCTCTTAGAGCATTGTTCTCTGCTCTTGGGTGAAGGTTAGTGGTGGCCCACTTTGCAACCGCCACAGGCGGTCTTCATCACCACTTTACAGGGACATTATCTCTCCGCTGTTTCCAAGAGATACTGTTCAGTTTGATCCGAGCTTTGCGCAAGGGAGCCTGGGCCCTGTTTCATTAACCGCAAAGGACAGAGCGCAAACCTTCCACGTTGTGATTTCGGGGCCAGAATGCTCAAACGGCGTTGCGTGGTCGTTTGGTAAGTAACTGATGGGTATTATGCTTCGACTGTTGGCACTTGGCCTGCGTTAACCTGAGCCATGATCTGCTCGATTTCTACCTGATTCGGGCCG
>Ga0207966_1000046_pt1 | contig 58646 bp, 51 predicted proteins | sample Knorr_S23_td_NAD_FD_185611 | JGI IMG/M metagenome (GOLD analysis project Ga0207966, IMG submission 185611) | Marine microbial communities from Southern Atlantic Ocean transect - Knorr_S23_td_NADW_ad_2500m_LV_B (SPAdes) (version 2) | ecosystem: Environmental > Aquatic > Marine > Oceanic | place...
GTGATATCTGAAGAGGCTTTTTCTGACCGATAATACGATTTTTGTTCCAAGGTGTATGGATTTTAATTGCCATGATTTGTCTCCTGTTTAATAGGAAACATAATTATGGCAGTCCGGCCAAAGTTTATGGTTTGAATAATGGTACTGACAGATTTTTTTACCGGGAATTCAGCATTGCTCAACCATCAGACTGAGAAGCTATATGATTTCTTATATACTGCGCTTTCTTTACCCTACTTGCGCAGGTATGGCCAAAGTAAACTGCATGAAATTTTAACTATTTTGATTTTGTTCAGAAATATACTGAGCATAAAGAAGGTCAGCAAAATCCGCTTCACCAATTTTGCCCACAACCAAATCTCTGATGGCATCTGCGAATAATTCGTTATCAGCAATTAATTCATAATCATTGAGAGATAAATATTCCAAAGCTACAGCGAGACCAGTCCGTTTGTTTGCATCAGGAAGCGAATGAGAAAGTGCAATAGAGGAAGCATACTTTGCTGCTATTTCGAAAACATCATTCAAGCCTAAATAAACAATAGCATTATCAATCCTGCCTAGCGCCCCCTGAAGCTTATTGATATCAGCGGCCCCCTTCATACCAGGCTCGTTTTCGAGAATGTAGGCGTTAATCTCTATAACGCGCTCGAAGGGGAAAAAAATAAGCTCCATTACATGTAAGCGAGTTTTTCGAACGTACGCTTGTGTGTTCTTAGCACTAGCTTAGTTTCGGATTTCACGATCTGTTGCCCAAACTCACCAGAGAGGTCAAGTTTCTTTCTTGCTGGAACTTTGGGGCGTTGAACAGCTTTAACACCGTAAACTTCAATTTTTGTATTCATAAATACCTCTCATAACTAGATCGATAGTATACACCTGATTTTAGGAGAAACATATTAAGCCAAGACTATTGGTATCATATGCACACATACCAAGCTAAATTGCCTCTTCAGGCAACAAAAGACAAGGAGCGGACGCAACAGATTATTGAACAGCTACTTCTGCTTTGCGCCAATCGCTGGCAATCCCTGCATAACACCATTTACCTGGTTGTTTTACTGGCCCTGTTACACTTTAGCTGGTCTCGCAAAACCGGCCTGCAGGAACCGTTAATTTACTGGGCAATAGCCTTGCTGATTTTGCTTCCCAGACTGCAATACCTCAAACAGCGTCTGCAACGGGCACGCTTATCCCGCAATAGCATGTAAATTTTACATAGGATTAAGTGAATATTTCTTCATTTACTGGGAAGCCTTTTGGGTAGAAAATGTAATTACTTGTTTTATATAAACTTTTTATTCGGCGTGACATTTGAAAGCTTAGGGTGAAGTGAATACATTCACGTTGTGCGCGGCACAACCCCAAAGTGGAGCTAACCTATGTTTGTAGAATCTGTTAAAACACCGGGCATTGCGCACCTTTCCTACCTGATTGGCAGCGATGGTGAAGCCTGTGTGATTGATCCTCAGTTAGATACGCAGCATTATCTCACCCTTGCCGGAAAGCATGAATGCCGGATCACCACCATCATCGAAACCCACCGCAATGAAGACTTTATCTCTGGCGCGGTAGCGCTGGCCAACCAGACCGGTGCTGATATTTACCATGGTAAATACGCTGACGAGCCTATCGAATATGCCCGCAAGGCCGGTAATGGCGATAAATTTGAGATTGGCAAATGGACACTCGAAGTTATTGCAACGCCCGGCCATACTAAAGACAGTATTTGTGTGTTGGCTATCGACAACGAACAGGACGGTCAGCCTATCGGCGTATTTACCGGCGATACCTTATTTGTCAGTGAAGTCGGTCGCACAGACTTCTACCCCGAGGAAATGGAAAAAATGGCTGGCCAGCTTTATGACAGCCTACAAACGCTGGCCAACCTGGGTGATGACATTATTGTGTACCCGGCTCATGGCGCAGGGTCGGTGTGTGGCTCAGGCATGGCAGAACGTGAGTTTACCACCATAGGCATTGAGAAACGGCAAAACCCGGGCTATCAATGTACCTCTAAAAAAGCCTTTATAGAGCGTAAGTTAAAAGAGAATCATTATATTGCTCCCTACTTTAGCAAAATGGAGCAGTCTAACGTTACCGGGATGGATACGCCTTTACCGCCAGTGGCGTGCCAGAAGCTGGCACAGGATGCTCAGTCAGCCTGGCAGAAAAGCGCAGAACGTCCCGGCGTGCTCATTGATGTAAGAAGTCATGCCCAGTTTCGAGACTGTCACTATCCCGGCAGTCTTAATTTGCCGGGCGGCTTACTCAGCGCTTATGGTGGTTGGTTTCTGGACTACTCCACACCAATCGCACTGGTGGCAGATTCCCATCAACAGGCAACCGAAAGCTCCGAACAGCTGTGGCGGATGGGCTACCAGCAGATTAGTGGTTATCTGACCATGGTACCAAAGCCAGATACCATTGAGGCTTACCATCGTCAGCATGTGAACGCCGTTACTGCAGATAAGGTTGATGAGCGCATTAGAGCACCACGTGCTAACTGGCAACTGCTGGATGTTCGCAAACAGGAAGAGGTTGAAAACAACGAATTTGACCAGGCAAAGCATATCTACTTAGGCTATCTGCCGGAAATGTGCCACCAACTGGATAAATCCCGCCATTATACACTGGCCTGTGGCAGCGGTAAGCGCGCCACCGTAGCAGCCAGTTATCTGCTGGCACAGGGTTTTGAAAACGTGGATGTTTTTATTGGTTCAATGCAAGCCTGGCAGAGCTACCAACAAGGCGCCTAACAGATTTACATCTGCATCGCAGAGCGCATCCTCACGGCAAGGAAGCCGGATGTGTTAGCCTGAATGGTCAGGACAGCTTGTGTGTATAAGAAATATTAACGCTATGTACTACCCACCGTGTCAGATGTATTTAAGGCTAGTTGAACGTGTGTCAAACGGGTACTTTTCAGAAATCAGTGGAGTAGTTGTCATCAAGACAGGCAAGTTAACTGGTCTTTGGTACTGAAATCTGCAATAAGATATGTGAAAGCCCTCCCCCCAACAATTTGCGTGTTTAAGTAATGGTAGGTTTTTGTGGTTCATGCACCAAAGTCGAAGTCACGTTGAATGGTATAGTCGCAGAATGCGTCAATGCTTGGTGGCGCACGAAGTGGCGGCGTACGGGGATTATTGCTCGCTTCCGGTAAATTGTGCTTGTCCAAATATGACAAGATTTTATTGATAATGATCGCGTCAGTTATGCAAGCAATGACCTTTACGTTAAATTTTTCGCAAACCTCGCATTGGGTAATGTCGATGTTGAATACGCGTTTCAGTCTTTGCGCCGGTGACCGGATTACCAAGACATATTGCGGGAATGATACGGCTTTTCTGAATCTTTCAGGTGTTCTGCTAAACGAGGACTATTCTTACTACGTTGTGAAGCAGTCACCTCGGCACGAACTATAGCATTGGGAGCAAATACCCCATAAAACCTCGTGAGGTTAAGTCGAGGTGGTGGTATCAAAGCAACGAGTTTGCCGAGAAAATCCCGTGGAGAGAATAACACGAGGGTCGTTCCGTCATTGTAAGGGGTCTTTAGTTTATACCTCACCTTACCTGAATCTGTAAGATTCAATCGTTGTTCACTTATGGCTGGTCTTGAGATGTATCTGCACAGGCGTTCCAATTTATCGGTTTGGTGACCGTCTGCGAATACGCCAGCATGTAAACTGAAACCGCCTATCTGGGCTAATTGTCCGTAGTGTTGTTTGTCTTTGGCGGGCAAGGTTTGTAAGTTAAATACTTTTTTGCCCATATCTGGCCCCAAGCAATACGATAACTAACCGAGGCCGCTTGCAAGGGCAATAAGCTATTTTCATCATCCATGGGAAAATCGAGAAAAGCATTGTCCATATCACGCTGAATGAGCCTGGCCTTCTCTAAATAGGCCGCAATGCGGTGGCTGATGTTGTCAACTATCTGTTCCATATCGCTATGGCTCGGCGCTTTGACGAGCTTGAATTTGGTTTGCCCTCGCTCTTCTGTAATAACGCCCTCGAGGAAGAGCATATGGAAGTGTATATTCAAGTTTAGCGCACTTCCAAAACGCTGAATGTACGTTACTGCACCCGTCTTGGCTTGCTTTTTCAAGTAACCTGTTCGATGGATGATGTCAGTTGAAATCGTGCGATGGATGATTTGCATGACTTTGCTGAGCTCTTTGGGATATCTGGCAAGTAGCAGCCTCAATGGGATAGGTAGACTCAACACCCACTGACGTATGGGATAGCCGTTAAGAACGTCGTCAACCAGTAACTTCGCACTCTCTGCCATCCGTCTTGCCCCGCAAATAGGGCAGAAGCCCCTACGTTTGCAACTGAACGCGACCAGCTTCTCATGTTTGCAGTCGTCACACACGACTGTGAGAAATCCATGCTCAAACCGACCACACTTTAGAAATTCTGCAAACTCTTTATCTACATGAAGTGGTAATGTCTTTCCTTGATGGGAAAGGTACTCCAGAAAATCTGGATAATATTGCTCAACCAATTGGTATAGCAATGTTTGCTCTGGCCGATGTCGTTTATAGGTATGCATGTTAATGGCTAACAATGGCGTCCTTGCCAGGGATTGATAGCCCAGATTGCAGATAGTTTTGTTGTTAGTCTACTGGTCTTTGAGATGGAAAGTTCATTGCTCCAAGGTCCGCTTCACGTACGGAGCAGCCCAACAGCATCGGAGGCACCTTGAGACAATAGTAACCAGACTGTCACTATCGGCTTATGCAGTGATGAGCTTCAGTCTCTCTGTTGCCGACTCAGGCCAATATTGACTATATTGCTGTGAAAACGATAACTAAAGCGCAGAAACTCAATACGGGCTTGCAACAACGTCCTTTTATACACCTGTCACTTACCTGTCATCAGACTGTCACAAGCTGATCATGTTTCATGCATAACCTCATTTGATTGCATTTCGCAATAGTTAATTTTCAGGGAGAATAATAAGTGAGTAAGTTTAAATTATCCGTTATTGCTTTATCTGTTGTAACACTTTTAACCGCTTGTGATGATGGCGATGACGGTGTCGATGGGACGAATGGCGCTGACGGCAGCAATGGTCTGACAAGCCTGGTTGTACAAACCGAACTGGCTACCGGCAGTGAGCAGTGTTGGCTGGGCGGCGTGCAAATAGATTCGGGACTGGATGCCAATAGTGATGGTACTTTAGAGGCGTCAGAAGTCAGCGATACCTCTTATGTTTGTAACCCGGACACTTTTGGCACCAGCGGCGCGCGCCTTCCTTATTCCGTGCTGCGCAACGATATGGACAATACTTTTTACCCGGGCTCAACTTTTGAAGTGCGTAACGGTGGATATGGTTCGGACCTTGATGGCCACCCAACCAACCCAATGCAATTTTATGCGTTAACCGACCGTGGCCCTAATGCCAAATACCGCACTGCTCAGGAAGGAGCGCCACACGGTAGTGGTAAAATTTTCCCGACCCCGGATTACACGCCACGCATTGGCTTATTCGAGGTTCAGGCCAATGGTTCAATTGCTAAGATCAGCGATATTCTGTTAAAAGACCGGGATGGTAACAACATTAGCGGCTTACCGAATACGCCAAGCTTAGGCGGCACGGGCGAAGTACCTTACAACACAGATCGCGAAGTGATCCGTGCAGACATGACCCAACCTTATGATGCCGATACCAACCCTGCAGTCTTTGATGATTACGGTTTAGATTCAGAAGGTTTAGTCGCTGTGTCTGACGGTACCTTCTGGGTATCGGATGAATATGGCCCGCACATTGTGCATTACAGCGCTGACGGAGTTGAACTGGAACGCATTAACCCTTTCGCTGCAGATGATCGTAACCTGTATGATCTGCCAGCTGAGTTTGGCAATCGTTGGGCTAACCGCGGTATGGAAGGCCTGACCATCACGCCAGATGAAAGCACCTTAGTAGGTATTATGCAATCGAGTCTGGATAACCCCGACAGAAACAGAACCGATATGACACGCATTGTTACGGTAGATTTGGCAACCGGCGCTATCTCACAGTATCTGTACAGACAGGAAAAAGGCTCTAATTCCAACTCTGCCATTAAAGCCATCAGCGACACGCAATTCTTAGTGTTAGAGCGCGATGGTGCATTCTTTGGCAAAACGGGCGCAGCCCAGAAACAGGTGTATAAAATTGACATCAGTAACGCAACCGATCTGGAAAGTGTCGCCGCTGCTGGCACTATCACACAGGATGATGCATTAGGCCTGGTGATTGACGGTGCTACGCTGGAAGAAGTTATCAACGACAATGCCACTGACGGCGTTTACGACCAGGGTTGGGGTATGCTGGCCAACTTAGGGATTGCTCCGGTTGAAAAGCTGGAAATGGTCGTTGATATGGTGGATGAAGTGGCATACCCACACGACAAAATGGAAGGTCTTTGGGTGATTGATGGCAGTCGCTTAGGTGTACTTAACGATGATGATTTTGCCACCTGGTCAAAATCGGAAGAAGGCGCACCACTAGGTCAAAAATATTTAGATATCAATAATACCGTGATTGATGGCAATACGCTGTACATTGTTGACAGTTTAAATCTGACTGAAAATTAATGCGCTGATGCAGCGCCACTCGCACTGAAATGGCCGCAAATTTGCACAGACTAGTCTGCGACAATTACCCTTTCAATGCTACAAAAGCACCGACTTAACTTTATGTAAGCGGTGCTTTTTTCATGCCTTTTTCTACCCTGAGTTTAAACGCGCCATTATTAGCCACTCTCGATTCGCGGGGTTATCAAAGCCCAACGCCAATTCAACAAGTGGCAATCCCACGTGTTCTAACGGTAATTGTGTAATGGTAGGCGCACAAACCTGAATATAGGAAAGATTAACACTATGTACTATCCTCTGTGACTTCTGAATTCAAGACCTGTTTCACGCATTACAAATTTAGATATGAAAAGCAATGACGAAATCATTGTTGTTAATCGAATTGGAATACGCTGGTCATTGCTACTGAAATCTTCTAGTAGATATATGAAAGCACGCCCTGAGCATGATGCATGTTTAAGCTGTGCATTGTGTTCGAGCTTCAAGTACCAAGGTCCGGTTTACGTACTCTTCTGCCGTTTAATTACTAATGATTGAACGGCAGCTTCCGGCACAGAGCCGACCTTCGGCTCTGAATTGTTTTTGTCCAAAAACGAGTTACATGAACGCTTGATGATGAGCTTTTACTGTGACGAAGATAAAATGCTTTTATCTATATTAGCTTGAAAAGCACCCAATAGTTTCTTCATTTCACCGAGCGCTGCGGTAGGTGTTAACTCCTTCTTTGCTATTTGTTCTTCTAACAACTCAATCTGACGTTTTGCCAAGTCAACACTCGACTTTAGGGATACTGCATTATAAACCTCTGTGTAGCCGTGGATATCTGCAAATGCAAGGTCAATATAAGTATCCAAAGAGCTAAGGTTTGTGTGACCAGACCATTGCTGTAACTGCATTTTAAACGTTTCTGTATGAAGTAGATGCTTTCGGAAGTCGTCCTTATCATTTACTTCTTTAGTGACAAGAATAAGCTCTTTAAGCTTATCTGTTATGAATGCGTGTCTCCACAAGTGTGGGTGCAATTCTCCCTCGATACCAAGCTCTTTTTTCCATGAGTTCATATACGTTGTCCATGAATCGGCAGATAGACGTAGACCTGTTTTTAAGCCGATAAATAGGTAATCATGCTGGACTTTTTTCTTTCTCATGACTTTTTTGCGAACTTTGATGTAATCCGCAATCACTGATAATAAAAGGTGTGAGACAGGTATTTTTCGAGTGGTGTTATCGTCTTTGCGTTTCAAATTGGTAAGAGTAAGCGAACTTGTGCGTCTAGCTTCCTCGTAATCGGACATTTTAATCAAATGAAGCTCGGTCACTCGACCACCTAACTGCTCCATTGCAGTATATAGCGCCATGTCTCTTCTGCGTTTATCTTTGTTTTGCTGGGTCTTTATGTGCTCCCACACACGCAATGCATTATCAGAAGAAACTGGGTGACGCTTCTTGATCTCATCTTTTGTCGGTATAGCAGTGTGCGTAATTTTAGTGCCTTCAATGAACCCTCTATAGCCTTCCTGTTTGCGCTTGTAATGTTTTTCAAGTATCTGAATTGAATTGCCTTTATCCTTGCCAATAAAAGAACTCAAATCATGAAAGTGTTGGATAAACTGCAAAAAATCTAGGCAGGTATGTGCAATCTTTATAACTGAGTTATTCTTGCGTTTTAGTTCGCCAAGCGGTGTCCTCTCTGCCTGTAGAGACTGAACGAAAAGGGTGAATGTTGCGTCGGTAAGCTGGTTGAATTGACTCAATAGTGGCTGTTTTTCAATAAAGTGAACCAAGTGGATGATATCGTGGGCATACCCTCGAATAGTGGCACTTTTTAAGTTTCTCGCCATCAAACTATGGATGTAAGCATTAGCTTCATAGCAAGGAGTATGATTACTGTAGGTGACGAAAGGAATATCCAGTGGTTTACGAAAGACAAGCTTGCCATCAAACCCAAGGTGACTCCATTGCTCAAAATCTTTAAGCTTTCGAACCGCCATCATACCTCTCCATTCAAAGTGAAATTCATCTGTGCTTCAATTTTCCGATTGTGCTCCCGATAAAGCTCCTGTCGCTCTTCTGTTGTTCCTTCATGGTTCGCAAGTTGCTTTAGTCTAGAGCGCAGCTCTGAGACCATAACGGTGAGTAAAGCATTGCTGCGCTGTGCTGCATTTAGCTCTGATTCGAGAGCGGCTACTTTGTGTTTTAAACCCGCTGAGGTTTGCTTGTTGCCTTTTGAAGCTTTTTCATCGAGATGTGCAGCCTCTATCGCCAATTTTGCGTTAATACGAAGTTCATCTAAGGATAAGAAGCCTCTTTCCAGAAGTGCTTCTGAGATGCTTTTGACTGTGTTTAATGAGCATGATGTGATATTACGCTCATGATCCTGATATTTAGCGATACCCGATTGTGATTTCAGGGCCTTCATAAGCACTTCATCATCTTTAAATTCATCAGGGGTGGTGATGATTTCCCTTAAAAGCTTCTCTGTTTCAAGTACCTTGGTTTGGTTTTTCTCTAAAACTTTCATTAGCATAATCCTCAATCAAGGTCTTTGATTTTTAAAATGAGATTAAAGGTTTGCGTTGTATTCCCATCATCATCTTCGATGGTAAAGAACTCTGGCTCAAGCGTGACTCGACCTTCTTCTAAAAGCTGAATAACCTCTGTTTCAATGCTCTGCTCTTTTTGAAGTTGGCTTATATGAGGGATGGTTAGATAAGACTCATCATCGTAATCTTCTGCCGCTTCACTCACAGATTCTATCGTGATTGGTGTTGAGTTATTACCTGTCAGACGTTCCGCAATGATTTTACGAACCTCTTCTATCCCTTCGAGCTTCGCAAGCTCAGAGGTAGAATCAACCACACCACGAACAATCACACTCGCTTTAGCCCCGTTTAGTACCGAACCAGTTTCCGATTCAGAGATATAGTGATATAGGTGTTCCATGTCTGAATGTCCGAGCATCCAGCGCAGTGAATCCATGCCATCAAAACCCTTAGACCAGAAAAATACCATAGCAAAGAAACGTCTCAATTGGTGTTGACGAACATAATTACGTCGGTACTCACCGTTGTCGTATTCTACCAAGTCCGTTTCTAAGTAATCACACACAGCATCAAGGTGCGCATTATAAACCTTGGAATTAACTTGACTTACCTGAATACGACTTGAGTTTAAATTGTTAAACAGAGACAATTCTCCTTTAGATAGATTTAACTCACTTGCTTTGATGTTAAATTGCTCCAGTTGCCAGATGAACCTTGCGATAGATAAGGGAATTGGTCTTTCTATTGTGGCGTTTACCCCTTTTGAGCCAGTTTTTTTTACCTTAAATATCAGGTTGTACTCTGTTTTTGCACCTTCTTCAGAAAAGGGGCTTACATTAGGTGATAGGTTTCCATGTGGCTTCAACTTGATTAATTCATCTTGTCTTCGAGCCATGATTGCACCCACCAAAACTTGTATTGCACCTTGCAGCACAGAGAACAAATCAAACAGGCTCTCATTAGCTCGAATCCTTTCGTGTCGATTTTCAATGCTATCAGCAAAGCCTTGAACCTGCTTTATCCCTTTTTTAAGGTATTCACTACTCAGGCAATTGATTGCATCCGTCTGAAGCCAATACCCGCGCTCAGAGCTAGACATATCTCGATGAAGTTCCTCATCCCACTTGGGACTATCTGGGTGTGGACGATTACTGTTGGAGTTTTTCAAAGTAGATTTGCTTGTTGCATTAGTCAGCAGCGTTAATGTTTCATTCAGTAAAGTAACAGCACCTTCCTCTGTAGGTAGATGCTCTTTGGTAAACTCATAGCACTGACGGATTAAATTAAACACGAACTTAGGCGGTAAAGTGCGAGTACGCCCTACTTTTTTTAAGCTAACTAACTGACTAATATGACTAGAGCTGACACGCTCGGACAATATTGAAGGACTTGCAGCATCTACATGTTCAAGGTTGGTATAAATCAATCGAATTGCTTCAATGTATTTCGAGATATTCTGTTGACTCGTGCCTGTTGAGGAGTCATTATTCTCAACCGCACGATACTCTGAGTTTCGCTTTGGTGCTTTGAGATGAAGTTCTGTGTAGTTGGGGAGGTTAAGGTCGTGATAAAGCATCTTACCTTTAAATAACAACTCACCTAGCATAGCACTTGTGCCAGTGTATTTTATGCGCTCTCCAATGTGATAATAGCCTTGCTCAAAGAGCCAAGCGCACGACTTTTCTCTCTCCGCCAATAATAAGAAACAATCATCTTGCGCAATGTCTCGTGTAACGTAGGGGAACTCCTCTTTAAACGTTTGTGCGTCTGTATCAGAAACACTCTGAGAAGCGTTATCAAGTAATGCCTGAGTACGCTTGTCAATTTCATACACACCTTGAAAATTTCCGTGCTCGGCGTATTTCGCCAAGATGTTCAACCAGAAGTCATCATTCACATTCAGAAGGTGGTATTTTGCCAGCTTTAGCCCCTTCGAGTGCAGCAAGATAGCATTGATGAGGGCGATAACTCTGATAACTTTGTGATAAGCCGTTATTGGACTAATAATCTTCCCACCGTTTTCAAGTGGGTTATCTGCCGCTGTGATCCAGTATTTGAAACTGTTTAATAATTTTTGATGTTTTGTGTCGGTGAGTTTCTTACCATCATCCAAGTAAACCGTATCCCAATGTATCGTTTTTGGGGCTTTACCAAATGTTAGTACCCATTTGTTTGCGGGAAAACTGGACTCTAACCATTCGGGCTGTCTGTCATCGTAACCGTAGATGCCTGTATGGATATTAGTGATGACATCTAAAGCTCGATAGTCATCATTTATTACTGAGAAATTGATAATTTCCTCAAGAGTATCGGCACTCAGACCATTCAAAATTGAGTGGTCTAGCACGATGCTTTCAATGAGATTAGCAATAGAGGAATTGTCGATAGCAACACTTAACATAGCAGCGCTCCTTTAACTAAATCAGCATCAAGCTTGTTATTAGTCGCAATATCAAGCATTTCCATCAAATCGTCATCCGCACTGTGCTTGTCTGAATTAAGGGTATCCAAGACAAACACTGCTGACTGATACCAGTGAGTCACAATATCTAAAAAAGATTCCCGATCACCACTGCTCTCAACAACAAGACGTATCGCCATTAATAACTGCAAAAGAGATGTCGAAATCGTGTATGTCAATTGATCAAATGCTAATGACTCAGAAACTTCATTATCATTAGTCGTCTGCTGAACAAAACCATGTTCGAAATACTCTGGTATGTTGCTTATGCCGTGGTTATTCAAGAACTCTTCAATGTCTTGAGCGCTCATGTTCACAGCATCAAGTCGATGCACTGAATCTTTCATGGCTTCGAGTAAAATAGCGTTCTGAAACTGACGTATCCAACGTGCATTAAAGAAGTCCATGAGTGGTTTAGGAAGGTAAGAGGTCAGTAAATTTACATCTTTCTTTTCATGTCCAAGCGCCTCGCTAACGGCATCCATTGAACGTGTTTCCAAGTAAATTTGAAAGCCTCTGTGCCGTCTGATTGAACGTAATGTATGAATTTCAGAAATGGCTTTGGCGTCTTTCAAGGTGATATCGCTGTTCATATCAAAGAGTGATTTATCCTGAAGCCAATCATAAAAATCATTTGCTGAGTGAAGAGTAGTATTGAGACTATCTGGGTGTCTCACATTGATACAGGTTGCAGTCAAAATCATCCTTCGCCAATTCACATCCCCTTTCTGCTTCAGGTGCTCACGGCTCATGCGAGTATGCTGTATCAGGAATTCAACTATAGATTTAGAAAATTCATTGAGCACCACTTCTTGCTGTGCATTGGTCGCTCCTTTGCGTGATTTGTAACTGACAGCAATGTGTTGATTACCAACTTGCTTATAGCCCACCATATTGCCATTTACATCAAATAAGTCCCATTTTGCCAACCAACTAGGCGTTATTAGAGGGTGTTCCATCACAAGAAGCGTCAAAAGAACATTCAGTGTTGATTTGGTTGGTAAGTTTAACTCTGTGATGAGTTGGTTAGCATTACCACTAAACCCCAAAAAATTTAAATAGGAAGTGTCTATTGCAGCGATGCCATGCGCATAAAAGGTTGCTACTGTATTGTCTAGCTTATCTGCACCGACAAAGTTTATATATTGTGTATAACCTCTCGTACCGCTCAATGGTTTAACTAAGCCTGCACTCTGAAAAGTTTTATTTCTATCCTCTCGCCCTAAAAGCTCCTCAAATTTCAAGAGACACACATGCTTGATATGCGCCATGTCTCTTTCTACACGTTGCTGAATAATTGAAACTGCCTCCTCATCTTTAATTTTAAGTGGGATGTTAGCAAACCATCTAAGGTTTTCTGACGGCGTAGTATTGCCGCTAATTGAAAAGGTGGGCGCTGCATCTTTTGGGTCTTTCCAGCTTGGAGCGATGAATGGTTTGTGAGGCTCAGCAAAAACACCTGGGTTGATAAAGCATTCGGTGTAATAGTTAATGGCAACTCGCCATTGAGTATGAAAACTCTTTGGGCAGTGCTGAGCGGCTTGGGAGCGCACAAATAGTGCTTTAAACACCTTGTGGAAGAATAACTGCACATGATTACGACTTAGAAGGGTTTCTATTGGTAGGCTATCTTTTTCGTTATAAACAGTGGAGATACCCACAAAAAGTTTTCTGAGCCCTTGTAATGCCTGAATCAGAGATGATGATTTTTGTGTATTAGCATAATTTTTTAGAGCAAGATGAACCTTGTTTGTAAACGCTTCGCCAAAATTAACATAAAGCGTATCAATATGAACCTCATATTCTTTGCCTTCTTTTGATACCACCTGCCAACCATTAAGGTAGTCAGCTTTTGTTTTATCTATATTAAGCTTTCGGAATTGGGCTAGACAGTTCGAAACATTTACTGTGATTTTATTGTGCGAAAGCTTTACTTCAGTGAGGATTAAATGCTTATCTTGCGCAATGTAACGAAAAAGGGTTTTGAGTTGATGACCTAAACCTCGTTTGTTCGAGATAGTGATATAATTCCTGCTATAAACAAAGCCAATGAGCGACTGGAAGTGTGCATTAAGTGAATTTGAATCATTTAGTATTTCCAGTGCACTGTAGTTGCCTTGTCCAACTAGGTAGCAGTAGGCTGCATAAAAATTTAATACGGACTGTATTTTTTCGGGGTGGATTGAGGATTCAGCAGCAAGGGTTATGTAGTTAGAGTATTCCGCTGACAGTGCAGTTTTTAGTAAAGAAAGTTTATTTAATGATTTAATATTCACAACCAAGCCTCGTACACTGACAACCAATAACTACCTTAGTTATCATAGTGATAGTTGTCAATGTTGCTTGGTGGTGTTGGGAAGAGCCAAGTCACCATTGTATATAGCATTGCTCCATTGTTGATAAATTATCATTGTTAGGATTAATACAAGTTCGTCTAGAAACAAAATACCATTATGAGCCAGCGATATTTCACCCGGTACAGGGTTTGAGCCACCGCCAGTAAGTGCCACCGCAGAGCTAGTTTGATGGGGCGAGCGGAGGTGGCGAGTTAGAAAACGCTCTGCATGCAGTTTTTCGCCTTTCACAGAGTGAATGGCAGCCACTTCCAACGCTTCTTCCTCGCTCATATCGGGTAATAGCGATAGCATTCGGCTGGCGAGCAGGCTTTTACCTGTGCCAGGAGGCCCCACCATAAGTAAATTGTGTGCTCCACTTGCTGCGATAACAAGCGCTCGTTTGGCTTGCTCTTGGCCGATAATGTCATCCCACCCTGAAAGGGGGCTGTTAAGTGCTCGCGAGGTAAACGGTTGGCCTTTAGCAAGTTTTTTGTTGCCGGCAAGGTGTTCATAAACAGACTGTAAATCGAAAGCAGGATAGCGTGTTGCGTGAGAAACCAATGCAGCCTCTACGTCATTATCCCCCGGATATACGAGCGCAATATCTTCGTGTGCAGCTGCCATGACCACAGGAATTAGCCCGTTAACCGGCTTTATTTCGCCGTTTAATGCAAGCTCGCCCACAAAGGCAATGTTGAGCAGGCTAATGTCTGAGATGTAGCCCGACGCAGCTAAAATGCCTACGGCGATGGGAAGGTCGAACCGCCCGCCAAACTTGGGAATATCTGCCGGCGCTAAATTAACGGTTATTCGTTTTGCGGGAAACTCAAAACCACTGTTTATCAGGGCGCTGCGTACTCTTTCTCGCGCTTCTTTAACGCTGGTTTCTGCCATGCCGACCAGTTGAAAAGCAGGTAAACCATTAGCTAGGTGAATCTCTACACTTACTTCTGGCGCTGCCACGCCCTGCCCTGCAAAGGTTTTAACAACAGCCATTCCCATAATCTAAACAACCTCCTCTCGCTGAATACTTATGATTCGTGGTTTTGAAACGCAAACGTGTCAGCGCGGTAAAAATGTAAGCCAACGCAGTCGGCGTAAACTTTAGAGAGAGTCGGGATAAGATGTAACTGTACTAACGATGGGATCTACTGAGAGTGCATAAAACGCTTGGCATGCAATGATCCTGCTTAGCAAACTTAGGCTAGTGCTAGTGCTAGTGCTAGTGGTGGTCGTTGTAGAAAACGGGCAGCTGCCAATGCCAGCGCATGGCGCCAAGCCTAAACAGTACGGTTGTGACAAGGGCCGCAATACCACACCACTGTGTGGCGAGTTCCATTTGCATGCCTATTCCATAAACCACGCCCCCTGCAATACAGGTCATGGCATACAGTTCGCCGTTGAGTACCAGCGGTACCTCTCGGCAAATAACGTCCCGTAACAGACCGCCAAACACGCCGGTAATGGTGCCCATGGCAACCGCCACGGCCATGCCTGTGTCGTTTGCCAAGGCTTTCTCTATGCCTACTACGTTAAACAGCGCCAGCCCGAAAGCATCGGCAATTAATAAATAGTGAAAAGGAAAGCGTGGACTAATACGCAGCCAGATAATGGGTATAAAGGCGGCTATCAGTGTGGTGTATAAATAATCGGTATCGGCAATCCAGAAGACCGGAACATCTAACATGACATCACGCAGTGTTCCGCCGCCAATGGCGGTTGCGCTGGCAAGCACGACCACGCCAAATCCATCCATACGCTTTTGATAGGCCATCAGGGTGCCGGAAATTGCGCACACTGCAACCCCCGCTAAGTTTAACCAATGAAACCAATCAAACATCTTCTTGTACCCTTTTACTACCCTTAAAAACTCGCCATTCCTACCGCAAAATACTTGATCAGGCCTTATGTTTCATGCTATTTCTTTGCCCAATATCGAAACGTACTGTTGAGATTACGGTTCGTGATATTGAGTGATGAGGTAAAGCCATAACCTCTAACGAACAACATTTCATAATTACAATGCCAATGGATATAGGTATTGTATGTCAAATATATCATATAAAACAAAGCGCTACTGATGTGTTAGCAGTTAGGCTTTGTTGCTCCTCGCTTTGAACGACCTTAGATGATGTGTTACATCATCAGTATGACATGCAATTTTGAGTAAAACAGCGCGTATTGGAAGTTGAGCCAAAGCATTACTGGTTTACCACTGTTTTTTAGTTTCACAAAAAGGTCTAGCGCCTAAACCTAGAACCTTAAATTAACGGGAAGGATTTATGCCCAAGTTACGTTCAGCAACTACCACCCAAGGTAGAAATATGGCGGGAGCTCGCGCGTTATGGCGAGCAACTGGAATGAAAGACTCTGATTTCGGCAAGCCTATTATTGCTATTGCGAACTCATTTACGCAGTTCGTACCTGGGCATGTTCACCTAAAAGATCTCGGCCAATTAGTGGCACGCAGCGTTGAAGAAGCGGGTGGTGTGGCGAAAGAATTCAACACTATCGCAGTGGATGACGGTATCGCCATGGGGCACAGCGGTATGCTGTATAGCTTACCATCTCGAGAAATCATTGCTGATGCAGTGGAATACATGGTGAACGCACATTGCGCCGATGCCATCGTTTGTATTTCTAACTGCGACAAGATTACCCCGGGAATGCTAATGGCGTCTATGCGCTTGAACGTACCGGTCATTTTTGTGTCTGGGGGCCCAATGGAAGCGGGTAAAACCAAGCTTTCAGACCAGCTTATTAAACTAGACTTGGTTGACGCCATGGTAGCGGCTGCTGACGACAAAGTTAGCGATGCTGATACCGACGAAATTGAGCGCTCAGCCTGCCCTACCTGCGGCTCATGTTCAGGGATGTTCACCGCGAACTCCATGAACTGTCTAACCGAAGCGTTAGGTTTATCCTTGCCGGGCAACGGCTCTATGCTGGCTACCCACGCCGACCGTGAAGGTTTATTTAAACAAGCGGGCAAACAAATTGTTGAGCTGTGCAAGCGTTACTACGGCGACGATGATGACAGTGTATTACCACGTAATATCGCTAACTTTAAGGCTTTTGAGAATGCCATGAGCTTGGATATTGCCATGGGTGGGTCGACCAATACCATTTTGCATCTGTTAGCAGCGGCAATGGAAGGCGAAGTGCCGTTTACTATGGCAGACATCGACAGATTGTCTCGCAAAGTGCCTCACCTATGCAAAGTGGCACCTTCAACACCCAAATACCACATGGAAGACGTACACCGAGCGGGTGGCGTTTTGGGTATTTTGAACGAGCTAAATAAGGCTGGCTTGCTGAACACCGATGTTAATCATGTTTTAGGAAAACCGCTTACCGACGTTATCAGCGAGTGGGACATCACTAACCCTGAAAACGAAGACGCTATTACCTTTTATCGCGCGGGTCCTGCGGGTATTCGCACGACAAAAGCATTTAGCCAAGATTGTCGCTGGGACGAAGCCGATGACGACCGCGAAAACGGCTGCATTCGCTCTATCGACCATGCGTTCAGTCAAGAAGGTGGCCTAGCCGTGCTTTACGGTAATGTGGCTGAAGATGGCTGTATTGTAAAAACGGCTGGCGTAGATGAGTCTATTCTTAAATTCAACGGAACTGCGAGAATCTACGAAAGCCAAGATGATGCGGTAGCAGGTATCTTGGGCGATGAAGTAAAAGCCGGTGATGTGGTCTTCATTCGCTACGAAGGTCCCCGCGGCGGCCCGGGTATGCAAGAAATGCTGTACCCAACGTCTTACTTGAAATCTAAAGGGTTAGGCAAGCACTGCGCTTTGGTAACAGACGGACGCTTTAGTGGCGGTACCAGTGGGTTGTCTATAGGTCACTGCTCACCTGAAGCCGCCAGTGGTGGTGGCATTGGCCTAGTGGAAGATGGCGATAAAATTGAAATAGATATACCCAATAGAAGTATCAATATTGCTATTAGCGATGAAGAACTAGCAGAACGCCGCGCGAAAATGGAAGCCAGTGATAAGCCTTGGAAGCCGAAAGATCGCGTTCGTGAAGTCTCCACATCACTTAAAACCTTTGCGGCGTTAGCAACCAGTGCCGATAAAGGTGCAGTGCGTGATGTGACTAAGCTGGAAAATCTATAATGGCAGCCGAACACGTTAGCGATCATGAATATTTGAAGAAGATCTTACTTGCCCCTGTTTACGATGTAGCAGTGGCAAGTGAACTTTCCTATATGTCTTTGCTTTCAGCCGAGCTTGGCAATGAAATTTTTCTGAAACGCGAAGATCAGCAGCCGGTAAAAAGCTTTAAACTGCGCGGTGCCTATAACCGTATTTGCTCACTAAGCGACGAGCAATTGCAAGCTGGCGTAATTGGCGCCTCGGCGGGTAATCATGCGCAAGGCTTAGCGTACAGTGCAAAAATGAAAGGTATTCAGGCGACTATTGTCATGCCTGAAACCACGCCTGATATCAAGGTAGACGCAGTACGACGCTTCGGCGGTGAAAACGTGAATGTGGTATTGCATGGCACCAGCTTTGATCAAGCAAGTAGCCATGCAAAAGCATTATGTGAGACCCACGGTTATACCTTTGTTCCGCCCTTTGACGACCCCGATGTCATTGCAGGGCAAGGTACAGTCGCGCGAGAGTTGCTAGAGCAAAACCCACACCTCGATATCTTATTTATTGCTGTGGGTGGCGGTGGTTTAGCCGCTGGTATTGCGGTTTACTTAAAGCAACTAAAACCAAGCATAAAAATCGTTGCGGTAGAGTCGGAAGAATCGGCCTGTTTCATTAAAGCAAAGGCGCAAGGCGCGCCTACCGAGCTTGAAAGCGTCGGCATTTTTGCTGATGGCGTTGCTGTTAAAGTGATGGGGCAGGAAACTTTCCGTCTGTGTAATCGTTTAATTGATGAAACCATTACGGTTACTAATGATGAAATATGCGGAGCAATTAAGGATATCTTTGATGATACCCGTGTTATTGCAGAGCCTGCGGGCGCATTGTCGGTGGCGGCAATTCGCAAGTACGCTAAGCAACACGACCTCAAAGGTAAGAAGTTAGGCGGCATTCTGTGTGGCGCAAACATCAACTTTCATACCCTTCGCTATGTGTCTGAACGCTGTGAATTAGGTGAGCAGAAAGAAGCGGTCTTTGCGGTTAAAATTCCTGAAAACAAAGGTGCGTTTAAACAGTTTTGCGAGTGCGTTGGGGCAAAAGCAATCACCGAGTTTAACTATCGCTATGCCAGTGAGAGCGAAGCACATATTTTCGTGGGCGTTAAGCTTAAAGGCGGGCAACAAGAGTTTGCTGCACTGCAAAGCGACCTTGAAAGCAAAGGGTATGACTGCGTTAACTTAACCGATAATGAGTTAGCGAAGCTCCATGTTCGTCACATGGTTGGTGGCCGTCCGCCAACTATTCTCAACGAGCAAGTCTTCAGCTTTGAATTTCCTGAGCGTCCGGGGGCGCTACTGAACTTCTTAAATACGTTAGGTGAACAGTGGAATATTACCCTATTTCACTATCGCAACCATGGCGCAGCAGAAGGTTTGGTATTGGCAGGCTTTGATATCGCACCAGAAAGTAGAGATGACTTTAACCAGCATGTTGCTGAGTTAGGCTATAAGGTTGAAGAAGTAACAGACAACCCCGCCTATCGTTTTTTCCTGTCGCAACCAGCGAAGGTCTAAATAGCGAAACAGGCGAAACGAGCCTATCTCCCGTTTTCGCTTTGTATTGCTTCGCGTTAAGCGCAGGTTTACCGGGGAGCGATACGAAGCGGCACTATCTAGCGTCTATCTATCAATGAAGTATGGGGATTTTCAATGCCTGCCAAGATAGATTGACGCGCAATAAAAAGCCCATGCAGTAGCATGGGCTTTCTCTTTTAACTAAGCTCCGTAGTGCTGGCAAATTCAGCCAGCTAGCGTCGCCTTAATTCGAAGCGTTTAGTGTAACGTTCTCCAAATGCTGCATCATTTCTGGCCAAATCAGGGCCATAACGTCAGCACGTAAGGCTTCACACTCTTCTGAGTACTTCAAGCTGCCATCTTTTTCAGAGTCCAGCCAGTGGTTTTCTTTCAATGCACTGATAAAGCTAGACAACACATTCTTATCGTAAAACTCTGGTGAGCTTAGCCCGTAGAGAGCAGATAAGCGTTCAGCCACTTGCTTACTTTCGCGCTCAAGCGCACTTCGGCTAATCACTTTTTCTTTATCAAGAATGGTCAATACCACCGCGTAACGCTGAAGCGTTTCCTGCATACATCGGCTTAACAGCCATGCTGAGTGGAATTGTTTGCAGTGTGCATCTGGCGGCAACAGTTCATCGCCCTCCTGACGCAACAATCCTTTGTTTAGTAGCGCTGTTATAAGAGCATCAGTATGCGCAAGCGCTTCATCTTGGGTAAGGTGCAAGAACAGTTCTTTTTGCAGCAACGGATAAAGCGCCGCAATAAGCTGAAAAATACTGTTCTTCGCGGTGCCTTTCTTCGCGAAGATAGATGCCATAATAAGACCTGGGATCGCGAATAAATGCAAAATGTTGTTGCGATAATAAGTAAGGTATACCGCTGATTTTGGTTGAGGACTGATCAAACGCCCATAATCGTCTTCTTTTACGTCAAAGCGGCCTAATTTCAGCGTATCGCGCAGTAGCTCTTCCGCTGATGAATCTGGAATGGTGGCATCATCGCTGAACGGTACCGCTTTAAACAAGTCCATGAAATCGTCCATTGCTTGTTTTAACTCAGCTTCACTCATGGTCTGTCGTTTAGAAGACAGTAAGCATAACGACGCTAACGCCATACCATTTAATGCCGCCGCGCGGTTAATTCGCGTCATGACATTATTGGCCAGTTCGTTAACCGCAGGTGTCAGCCACGCTGGTTTTTTCTCTGGCTCGGCATCGCGACAATCTCGCCAGTTAGGCACATGATTTTCAAGAAACTGGTTAAGCGCAATGGGTTCGCCAAAATTCACGTATCCGTGACCATAATTCTTGAGTTTACGAATAGCTGAGAACACCTGAAGGTTAGATTCTTTTTTCTTCTTAGAGCCTTTGAGTTCGTTCAAGTAGCTCTTCACTTCCATCACGTTCTCATAGCCAATATAGACAGGCACGATACTAACTGGACGGTTAACGCCTTTGAGCATGGCTTGAATGGTCATGGCTAGCATGCCCGTTTTCGGTGGGATCAAACGGCCGGTTCGGCTGCGGCCACCTTCGGGATAGTATTTTACCGAATAGCCTTTGTTAAACAGCAGCTCTAGATATTCTCTGAATACAGCTGTGTAGAGCTTGTTACCTGCAAAACTGCGGCGTAAGAAAAAAGCACCGCCACGACGGAACATTTTTCCAACCGGCCAAAAGTTCAGATTGATACCTGCAGCGATATGTGGCGTAACCATACCTTCGTGATAAATCACGTAGGTCAATAATAGGTAATCCATGTGACTACGGTGGCACGGTACGTAGATGATTTCATGACCATTAGCCGCCAATTCACGAATGCGATCGGCATGACCTACACTAATACCGTTATAAATTTTGTTCCAGATACGGGTAAGTAGCCTGTCGCCAAAACGAATTAGCCCTTCGCGGTAGTCTGCCGCGATTTCTGTGATGTAGGTTTGGGCAGTCTCTTTCGCTTTTTCATGAGACACCTTCTTGCTTCGTGATTCCTCAGCAATAGCGCGACGCACTGCATCAGAGCCCAACACACTATTATTGAGTTCTTGGCGCTCTAACAGCGTAGGGCCAGTCATGCTTTGGCGCTTTCTTTGAAAGTGAGTGCTTGCTACGCGCACAAGCTTATGTGCAATACTTTGGTCACTACCATGTTGATTGGACATCGCGCGTGCAGAAACGGCTTTAGAGTAGTTAATAAAGTTGTCGCGGCCCAAAAACAGCACAATGAACAACTTACGAAGCCAACTTGGCGCCGCTTTATCAGCAATGAGATCGCTTAAGCCTGGCTTACCACGACCCGGGGCACGGCCCCACGTCACATAGACAGGAACAACTTGTAAATCTAGGTTTTCATGGTCTCTATGCAAATGAAAGAGGTCAGTAAAAACGTCTTCAATTCCTGTATCTTTAGCCGACGAGCGGAAAAGAGGCTGGGTTTTACGTAAAAATAAGGTCGACGAATACTCTCGCCCCGCTAATGTAAGGGTTTCTGTAGGACTAGGTAAACCTAGCGCTTTAGTCGACATTCTCAGAGCAAGTTGGTCTGTCACTGAGTTGGTGGGAAGTAGATAAACGATAGGTTTACTTTTATCTATTCCTAATTCGGTTTCAACGTTAACTGGAATGCTGTGGGCTTTAACCAGTAACTTAACAGGATAATGAAATACCGACAGAAGGGCTTTTCGCATCCACGACATGAATTATGTAATCCTATGAAATAAAAACGGGTGAAGTGTAACACAAACGCGTCACAATCTCGCGACAAGCCAGTTTCATCGCTTCTCATGCTGTAATGACTATCTATAACATGGGAAGTTCAAAAGCGCTCTTCTCCTTTTCTTGTGAGTCACAGCCATTGAAGAGCGTAAGCAGGTGGTTGTTAGCAACGCGCAAGAAGATCCACGGTTTATGCATAATCCACTCGTCCGTTTTTATGCAGGAACGCCGATCGAGATAAATGATCAGGTAATCGGTGCCGTATGTTTAATTGATACCGTGCCAAGAGAAATAGACGCAAAACACTTAGAAGTTTTAGAGAGAATAGGTGCTTTGGTTAGTCAGCATATTTCGCTTTCAAGAGAACACGAAGCGCTTAAACGCGAGCATGGTCTTATTGAAAAGTTTCCTATTGTGTTGGAAACGTGGCGCTATGATACATCGTTGAGGCTGGCGTATATCTCGAAAAATAGCTAAACATAATCAAGCGCCAAATGTCGTGGCTCGATTAGGAGGAGAAGAGTTTGCAATAGTCATGATAGGTGACAAGAAAGAAGAGATCCATAGGCAGCTAGAAGCACTGCGCATTGCTGTTGAAGAAGGAAGGGTGACCTACAAGACAGACACGATGAATTTATCGATCAGTATCGGCGCAACATTTATCAAAGACACCTTTGAGGCGGATTTCAGCGCCCTCTTATCGCTTGCTGACAAGGCGCTGTACAGAGCCAAGGAGCAGGGCAGAAACCAAGTCGTATGGGATGAGTAATAATAGTACGTGGCTTCGCCTACATTAAATATAAGCGTATACGCCCAAGGCGCTGTTGCTAGATTGATAAAGTTAAGTTATAAAAAACGAATATTTTATTAAACTTAATAATTAGGCTTGTTTTGAGCTTTTAACTAAAAAGCCGACATGCCTTTTAAATCAGGGACGATGTATGAAAACTTCGCGCTTGGGTTTTTCTGGCCTTTTTTCTCTTTTAGCTCTAACTGCGTGTGGTGGTGGAGGTGGCTCTGATTCTTCTCCACCTACAAACCCACCACCTCCACCTGAGCCGACAGCACTAGAAATTTTATCAAATCCTTTAGATTACTCAGAGTCACGACTAAACTCAGCGGCAACCACCTATGCTGATGCGAACTACAGTGGAGAAACGAAAGTCTCTACTGTGGATATCAGCGCAGTACAAGAGGTTTACATCACGCTCTTTGGTGACAATACAAGTGGCTCACCCTATGTAGATCAATATGATATCTACACCTTCCTAGATGAGAACGGCAACGTTGAAGGTACGACCGAGTGCTATGAATCAGGATCAGTAACATACTCAGGTAAGCTTGATGAAGACACGGGTAAAGGAACGATTACTGTAGACTATGATCAGTGCATTCAATATTACGACTCCACTCGGTATGACGGACAATTTTCGCTAGTTATTACTGACGCAGGTGAAAACAGCTCCGAAGTAACGTCTTATTTCACTACTTTGTCTATGCTAGACGGTGGCGTGCGCACAACATTAAAAGGCTACTTAAGTGTTGATTTTCGCTACCGCCCACAAACAGGTACGTTTTATGAAGAGACGAGGCAGTATCTTACTGTCACGCACAATGGTGAAACTTACAAGGTCAGTGGCACATCAGCAGAAGGGGTGACAAACAACACCTTCGTGTCTGAACTTAATGGTTCAATCTACATTGCGTCTAAAGGCAAATTGGACTTTGCATATTCTTCTGATCAGGGCGACCTTCCCTATTCGTCATCTGGCTCGCTGGTCGTAAAAGGAGATAAAACGGCTGGAATTGACGTTATTGATGGTGCAGTTCGCTATGGCGAAGATAACAACGGCGATGATATTTACGATGTAGGTGTATACTTTAATAATTTAACAGCGTTTGCCAGCGGAAATCATACTGGCCTTGCGCTTTCAGATATCGATGCGATATCCGTACCTCCTGTAGTGAATCAGCCTTATTACTATGCCTATGAGACTGTCTATACCACAGATGAAGTCACCGTTGAGCCTGGCTACTATCATGATTCAGATACTCCCGACTCAGAGCTGGTGATTTCGTTTCGCTGGTATGTAAATGGTGTAGTCCTTGGCGATGTTAATGGTACCACGCTCCCACCTTACAGCGCAGTCTTCGGTGATGAAGTTAAAGTTACCATGGTGGTGTCAGACGGTATTAACGTTGTTGAATCCCAGCCTACTTTCGTTGAGATCGGCAATTCTCCTATGACGCTCACTGCATCGAATATGCCTGAAGTAGTAACTGCGGGCGGATACGTAGAGTTTACTGTATCGATGAGTGACCCAGACAGAGTTGACGATGACGTCGCGGGAGAGCTTATTTCAGCGCCTCCCGGTGCTTCGTTAAATGCGGAAGGTCTGATGACCTGGAATGTACCTGCGAATCAACTTTTCAACGCTCAAACTTATATGTTTAGTTTCGCTAGCTTAGACGGAACTGAATCCCAACAAACGCTCGAAATCACTTCTTATGCGGACAAGGCCCCGGCTTATGCTCGTACTACTGTGATGACACCAATTTATAATCACGGCTTTGCTATTGCTTCGACCAATGGTGTAAGTGAACTTATCACGGTAAATGCTCGCAACGTGGGCGCATTTTCGCTAGAAGGCAATACGCTTAAAAATACCTATGTGTATCCGTATAAACTGCCAACTAAAGGCGAAATTAGAAGCGTGCATACCCAAGATGTTGATGGTGACAATAATGATGAAATCTACCTTCTTACTCAACAGGGATTGTCTGTAATAAAAGACCGCGAAAGTAACGCAGAAGCGGTGTTTATTATTGAAGATAGTATTATTTCTGGCTTATTTTACGACATCAATGGTGACGGAGTTGATGAAGTTGCTTATTTATATGGGAGCGAATATTACAATGCGACTTCTATTGCCATTGTAGATGTTCGCACAGGTGAGCAGTTGCAACAGTACGATATTGACGGCGTCAATAACCTTGCTTTTGGTAATGTAGATGATGACGCATCGATAGAAATGGTAACGAACAATGGTTATGTATTTGATATCGAAAGCGGTGCCAACCAATGGCTATACGGTAGCGGGTTCAGCGACGCATTTGTTGTGCTGGGTGATATGAATAACGATGGTGTAGATGAAATCATCGGTGCCGATAGTTGGAATGATATCTCAATCTACTCAGCAGTATCGAAAAGCAGTTTGGCAACGGCGGAACATGGTGACATTTGTGATATCGCCTATAGTAAAGAAAGCCCAGCTACAGAAGGAATAGTGGTTGTCTCCGAGTGTCAGTGGGGACAAGTTAGAGGTTTTGCATTAGAAGCGGGACAAATCTCTGAGCAGTGGGCTCTAAACCACAACACTTACAGTGGCATGTCACTTCTCATTGACGATTTAGACAATGACAATGTGGACGACATTATTTGGACTGGTGATAATCAAATTTTAGTAGCGCAACAAGATGCCAACGGTGAATATGCCTTGTCAGATATAAAAGGTGCGCCGCGCGCGAGTAGATATCATGCCGCGGGTTGGGCACCTTATGGCGATAATGATGAAAGAGCCGTCTTTGTTAGCGATACAAGTAGTTACGAATCATCTATTCAGATTTTATCGGTAGATAAAGAGGATAACTTTGCGATAAGTGCTGAGGTTGGCGAAGATGTCTATAACTATAGCAAACCGGTCGTTACAGACTACAACAATGACGGTGTGGGTGAGTTACTAATAGGGGCACTGGATTATAGTTCGTCGTTTAATGTCGTGAGACTTACTGATAACGCTATTCAGTGGACACTGAACAATAATCAGAATAGTGAAATTTCGTTTATTGAAGCCATTGACGTAAATAACGATAGTTACGCCGATGCAGTTATTATTGAGAACAATCGACTTAAAGCGTTTGATATCGAGAATCAAGTGCTTATCGACTCAATCATTAACGATTTTTCAATTAATGCGCTTGCTGCCTCTGAAAAAGACGGTGTGCATTATTTTGCTGTTGGGGGCTATAGTTCGCTCAAGCTCTATAAAATGCAGGATGGTGAATTTGTTGGATTGAATGAATTGGAAACCAATTGTGACCAATTGCTCACGGTAAATTTTGATAGTGATAGCGAACTTGAATTTGTGTGTTTAAATAGAAACTACAACACCATCAATGTTTATGACGTGGCGAGCGATGCATTAGAACTCAAAGACGCTATAGCACCGTCATTCTACCCTCAGTATATAGCGGCTGTTCCAACGACGTCGTCTAATCAGTCGATTCTCGCTATCTACCAGCCTAACGAGAATGACTATTCGTACAATTATTATGACAGCATCGCATATCGCGTGGTTGAGGTTGATAATAAAGGCAATGTGGTGTGGCAAAGCCCTGGACTTGGGCTCGATAATGTTGAAGGCATGCGCACACGTCAAAATAGTGATGGGGAGCTGGAGTTACAAATTAGTAACCCGAACATGGCTCTTCTCGTAAAATAAGAGGAAAGCACTTGTCGTAGGCTATTGCAGTTCGCAAAAGACGCGGCAAGTGCTTGTTATTTAGTTTTAGGTGTATATACTTACAGGAACTGTATGAACAGACAGGTCTTTTATGCGCCCACTCACAGCTCGACAAACCGAAGTTTTAGAACTTATTAAAACAACCATGTTAGAAACGGGAATGCCGCCTACTCGTGCGGAAATAGCCCGTCAGCTTGGCTTTCGTTCTGCTAATGCAGCAGAGGAACATTTGAAAGCATTGGCGCGTAAAGGCGTGATTGAAATTTTGCCTGGTACGTCTCGTGGCATTAAGCTCAATATCCCTCTTGATAACGACGCACAAGAAGAAGAAGGCCTACCGTTAATTGGGCGTGTTGCAGCTGGTGAGCCGATCTTGGCGCAAGAGCATGTTGAATCGCACTACAAAGTCGATCCTGCACTGTTTCAACCCCATGCCGACTTTTTGCTACGCGTCAACGGTATGAGCATGAAAGACATTGGTATTTTAGACGGTGATCTTCTCGCTGTTCATCGCACCACTGATGTACACAACGGTCAGGTGGTTGTGGCGCGTGTAGATGAAGACGTCACCGTAAAGCGTCTAGAGAAACGCGGGCGTGAAGTATTGCTTCATGCTGAGAATGATGAGTTTGCACCAATAAAAGTTGATTTGGCGACTGAACATTTTGCGATAGAAGGTATTGCGGTGGGTGTGATCAGAAACGCTGACTGGATGTAGTATTTTAGCTTGTTTGTATAAAAGCGGCGCGTTAGCCGCTTTTTTTATGTCTTTTGTTCCTGTTTTTTTCTTCAATCTGCCAACTTAGGTTTTATCCTGCCCAGCAAACCTGTTGGTTTTCTGCGCGCTTATTTTTATCATTACTCACGTTATTCTTTCTATGAATGCTTCAAGTATTTTCCATTTTTTATTGTGAATTTTGTTTGAAATCGACATTGAGTAATCGATTACTTATTGATTTCTTAACTAGTTAGTCGAGCATTTACTTTAACCCCGTGTTCAAAATGCCTGTTTGATTCCAAGGGCATCCCACAGCAATGGCTTTCTCTTTTTGCACGTGAAATCCCCCGCGACCATTTTAGTAAATGATTAAAAATTAACCACTTCGTTAAATTTTTAATAGAAAAGACTAGACGGCACGACATTATTGCGCAATTCTTATACAGGGATTAACAAAATAATAACAATGGCTCTAAATTTGTTTTACAAGTTGAGGTTATGGGTCAATCGTTCGCAAACCATTTGGTAGGGCATCGCGCAAATTAATCAGCGTCTTTGACCACGCCATTACGGAGGTGCTGAGTGAAACAACTAACGACCGTTTTCGCAAAATGGTGTTCTAGTATACCAATTTTGCTTTTTTCCCCTTTGCTTTTTGCGCAAGAAGCAAGCGAAGAAGCCTCTTCGCTTAATTTGAGACGCGGTGCTACCGACATCAGTGGGCAGGTATACGACCTCCATATGTTGATGTTCTTCATTTGTGTAGGTATCGCGGTTGTAGTTTTTGGCGTGATGTTCGCCTCAATGTATCTACATAGAAAGTCCCGTGGTGCCAAGCCAGCTAATTTTCACGAAAACGTGAAGGTCGAAATTGCTTGGACCGTTATTCCTTTCCTTATTCTTATTTTCATGGCGGTACCCGCAGCGAATACTCTAATTGCTATGGAAGACACGTCTGAGCCTGACATGACGGTGTTAGTAACAGGCTCTCAATGGAAATGGCATTACAAGTACATGGATAGCGATGTAGAGTTTTATTCTTTACTCGCCACTCAGCGCGAGCAAATAGAAAACAAATTTCAGAAAACAGATAACTACCTGCTGGAAGTTGACCGTCCCTTGGTTATTCCTACTGGGAAAAAAGTACGCTTTCTTATTACTTCTGACGACGTTATCCACTCTTGGTGGGTTCCCGATTTTGCGGTGAAGAAAGATGCCAACCCCGGCTTTATTAACGAGTCTTGGGCCAAGGTGAATGAGCCGGGTATTTATCGCGGACAGTGCGCAGAGCTTTGTGGTAAAGACCATGGCTATATGCCGGTTGTGGTAATTGCTAAAGAACCCGCCGAGTTTGAAAAGTGGATGGGCGAACAAGAAGAGATTGTTCGTAAAGCAAAAGAAGAAGAGCAGCGTCTACTTTCTATGAATATGTCTATGGATGAACTGATGAAAGAGGGCGAGCGAGTATACAACGCAACGTGCGCTGCTTGCCATATGCCAAATGGTGAAGGTTTACCTGGCGTGTTCCCGGCATTAAAAGGCAGCAAGATGGTACTAGAAGATCAGCAAGGTCACATTGACATCGTGCTGCATGGAAAGTCAGGAACAGCCATGCAAGCGTTTGGAAAAATGCTAAGTCTTAAGGAAATTGCCGCCGTAGTCACTTACGAGCGAAATGCCTGGGGCAATAAAACTGGCGATATGGTTCAAGCCAAAGATGTCAACGCAGTGGCAAACGGAAACTAGGAGCAGACAATGAGCAAAGCAACTGAAGTTATTTCGCCAGATACCTCTGCGCCTCACAGTGGTCAAGTAAATGGTGGTCACCTACATGATGACCATGAACACCACGATCATATTCCTAAAGGGATAACGCGTTGGTTGTTTACCACTAACCACAAAGACATAGGCACACTGTATCTGTGGTTTGCCTTTATTATGTTTTTAGTTGGTGGTGCGATGGCCATGGTGATCCGCGCTGAACTATTCCAACCCGGTCTACAAATTGTAGAGCCAAACTTCTTTAACCAAATGACTACGGTACACGGGCTTATCATGGTATTTGGTGCAGTAATGCCTGCCTTTACTGGGCTCGCAAACTGGCTTATTCCCATGATGATCGGCGCCCCTGACATGGCGTTACCGCGCATGAATAACTGGAGCTTCTGGATTTTACCAGGTGCCTTTCTCATTCTATTGAGCTCGCTCTTTATGGAAGGCGGCGGCCCTGCTTTTGGATGGACTTTCTACGCGCCCCTTTCAACGACTTACAGTGGCGATTCGACAGCGTTGTTTGTGTTCTCTGTTCACATCATGGGTATTTCATCCATTATGGGTGCGATTAACGTGATTGTGACCATCTTTAATATGCGTGCGCCAGGCATGACCTGGATGAAAATGCCGCTGTTTGTATGGACGTGGCTTATCACGGCATTCTTGCTGATTGCGGTAATGCCAGTGCTCGCCGGTGCGGTTACCATGGTGTTAACTGATAAGTTCTTTGGCACGAGCTTTTTTGATGCTGCTGGTGGCGGCGACCCGGTTATGTTCCAGCATATTTTCTGGTTCTTCGGGCACCCTGAAGTGTACATTATGATCTTGCCTGCTTTCGGCATTATCTCGCAAATTGTTCCTACCTTCTCTCGAAAGCAGCTGTTTGGATACGCATCTATGGTGTACGCCACGGCGTCGATTGCACTGCTCTCTTTTGTAGTGTGGGCTCACCACATGTTTACCACAGGCATGCCGGTGTACATGGAAATGTTCTTCATGTTTGCCACCATGCTTATCTCGGTGCCCACTGGCGTTAAAGTGTTTAACTGGGTAGCAACCATGTGGCGTGGTTCACTAAGTTTTGAAATGCCAATGATGTTCGCTATTGCCTTTATTGTGCTGTTCACCATTGGGGGGCTTTCAGGATTAATGTTGGCGATTACACCTGTGGACTTCCAGTACCACGACACTTATTTCGTTGTGGCCCATTTCCACTATGTTCTGGTAACAGGGGCAGTCTTTTCTATCATGGCAGCGGTGTATTACTGGTTGCCTAAATGGACGGGAAAAATGTATGACACAACCTTAGCTAAATGGCATTTCTGGTGTTCATTGGTATCGGTCAATGTGTTGTTCTTCCCTATGCACTTTGTGGGTTTGGCTGGTATGCCACGCCGTATTCCTGACTATGCATTGCAGTTCGCTGATTTTAATAAATGGATAAGCCTGGGTGGTTTTGCATTCGGTTTATCTCAGCTCATCTTTCTTGCCCTGCTTATCAAGGCATGCAAAAAGCAAGGTGAGCCGGTATCTGCGCAAGTTTGGGACGGCGCAGAAGGATTGGAATGGGAAATTCCATCACCCGCTCCTTATCACACGTTTGAAACGCCACCTGTCGTTAAGTAACGGTAGGTGGAGTTGTGAATAGGTCATTCCTTTCAACCGGCAAAAGCCGATGGGAATGACATTCACACATTGCAGGTGGTGAGGGAGATAAACGACTAAACAAGCGTTTACCAACCTTCATCTATGGATTTACCCGGAGGTCACGTGATGTCACAGCAAAGCGCAAACAACAAGATGGTTATTAAACTTGTTGCTATTGTCATTGGCATGTTTGGCTTCGGCTTTGCCCTTGTTCCCTTGTACGACGTATTTTGCGACGTTACGGGAATTAACGGAAAAACCGAAGGCACGGCTGCGGTTTATCATTCGGTTGAGATTGATGAGTCGCGAGAAGTGACCGTCGAGTTTATTACTCGCACAAATACCGGTATGCCGTGGGAGTTTCGTGCTGAAACCAAGCGCGTGAAAGTGCACCCTGGCGAACTTAATACGGTGTCGTTTTATGTGAGAAACCCTGCATCAAGCAATATCGTAGCTCAGGCCATTCCCTCTGTATCCCCCGGAACGGCAGCACTGTACCTGAACAAGACTGAATGCTTCTGCTTCAATCAGCAGCCATTAGATGCGGGTAGTGAAGCCTATATGCCCATGCAGTTTTATGTAGACCCTCAGCTACCTGAAGAAATTACGTTTTTTACCTTGCAGTACACACTCTATGACGTCACAGCGCGAGCCAGTGACCTAACGACAACACCGAATCCCTTTATGGCTTCAACACCATCAAATGGCGAATAGGCCGAAGGGGTAAGGAGAAGAAAATGCAACCCGAAGTACAGAATCACGAATACCAAAAATATTATGTACCCGCACAAAGTCCATGGCCCATCGTAGGGGCCGTTGCTCTATTTCTTATCGCCGTAGGTGCGGGCAATTATGTGGTGCAAGCAACCAAAGGTGAAACAGGCTATGGCGGTCATATCCTTTTAGCGGGGATAGTAGTATTGCTCGTTATGCTTGTAGGTTGGTTTAAAAATCAAATAGATGAATCTATGGCAGGGCTTTACAGCGATCAGCTGGGGCGTTCATATCGACAAGGTATGAGCTGGTTTATCTTTTCAGAGGTGATGTTTTTCGCTGCGTTTTTCGGCGCCCTCTACTACGCGAGATTTATTTCCGTTCCGTGGCTGGGCGGCGCATCGAATAACGCTATGACCAATGAGGTCTTATGGCCGACCTTTGAGGCCATGTGGCCGCTGGTGTCAACGCCAGGCGGCACTACCACACAGGAAATGAGTGCTGCGGGGTTGCCCACAATCAACACGGTTATCTTGCTTATCTCATCTATTACACTGCACTTCGCTCATGTGGGACTAGAGCAAAACAAACGCAAACAGCTAACCCTAATGCTGGGTATCACTATCTTACTTGGATGTGGGTTCTTGTTCCTACAGGTAGAAGAGTACATACATGCGTATCGCGACTTGGGGCTTACGCTTCAGTCAGGCATTTACGGCAACACCTTCTTTATGCTCACAGGGTTTCACGGCATGCATGTGACCCTTGGCACCATCATTCTAATTGTACTGTTTTTTAGGGTCTTGAAAGGGCATTTCACGCCTGAAAACCACTTCGCGTTTCAGGCGGGGAGCTGGTACTGGCACTTTGTAGATGTAGTGTGGGTCATGCTCTACATCTTTGTTTACGTACTTTAAAAGGAATCCCCAAACTCAGTAAGGCCTTGGGTTTGGGGTAATTAAACCGGTACCAATAGCGATAAGAATAATAATAACAATGACGGCAGAAGTGAGCACGCGTCGACCAATGTACTTACTCATAGGGCCCTTAGACGTGTCATTTTTCATCATGATTCGCATCGCCATGAACAAATTCACAATCATGTACAGCACCAACGCAACAAGGACTATTTTTATCAACATATTCACCTCTGTTTTTATTCTAATTTTGCATGGTGCGAAATAATCATGTTTTCTCGCACTCGCCACGTTATTCCTTGGTTACTCACGGGCTTTAGTGTGGCGATTATGTGCGGTTTAGGGTACTGGCAACTTGATCGCATGGTCCAAAAGCAACAACGCTTAGCTAGCATAGCGCAAAAGCAAAGTAATGGAACCTTGAGTTTAGAAGAGGCGTTGTCTCATGATGAACCTCGGGATATTACCGTATCGTTCAGCGGCGCAATAGACGCTAACCATGTGTTGCTATTAGATAATCAGATTCACAATCAGCGGGTGGGTTTCGATGTCATCGTACCGGTAAATACCAATGTCGGGTGGCTCCTGGTTAACTTTGGCTGGGTGCCTGCGCCAGACTTAACGCGCACGTTACCGGATATAAGTTTTACAAGCCAAACGCGCGAATTTATCGGCGTGCTTAGCGTGCCGGGTAACAACCCCTTAGTGAAAGAAACCAACATGGCTTTGTCGCAAAGCCCCGCGCTGGTACAACATATAGAATTCCCTGCACTAAGCAACGCCTTAGAGCGCAAACTTTTACCCTTTATTCTTCACCTTACCACGCCTGACCCTGCGTTTATTCGTGAACATCAGGCCGTCGTAATGTCTCCTGAAAAGCACCTTGGCTATGCAGTTCAATGGTTTGGTTTAGCCATTGCCGCTGCAGCCATTGGCGGCTTTGCAATTAGTAAGAAAGGACGTAGTTATGAGTAATGCTGCTTCGAAAAAAACATTAATTATTATGGTAGCCGTGTTTGTTTTGCCTGTTGTCTTGGCAAAGCTTGCACTTGATAACGATTGGTTTAATAAAGGCGCGACAAATAAAGGTCAGCTGCTCGCGCCGACCATCGACATGAGTGCGCTTTTAGAAAACGCGGAACCTAAATGGCGTTTGTTGTATGTGATGCCAAGTAAATGTGACGCAGTGTGCGAGAACGCACTTTTTAGCATTAACCAAGTGTGGCTTGCGCTAGGTAAAGAATCGGACCGTGCCCAAGCAGTGGTCGTTACTACCGCTTCAAGCGACCAAACTGCGATAGCCGCGCTAGAAGACTACCCTTTTGTCGAAACCTTACCCGTTACTACACCAACGGCGCTTGCCTCTAGCAGTGTTTATATTGTTGATACGCAAAATAACGCCATGCTCTTTTACGACATTAAAGACGATAGAAAAGACGCCGTGATGGAAAGCCGCAACATGCTGGCAGATATGAGAAAGCTCCTAAAATTATCGCGTATAGGATAATGGCCATGAAAAAATTAACCCTATTCAGTATTTTTTTGGCGGCGGTCGTTATTATTCTCGGTGCGTATACGCGTTTGACCGACGCGGGGCTAGGATGCCCCGACTGGCCTGGATGCTACGGTAATTTAACCGTGCCTTTGAGTGAGGAAAAAGTGGCACAAGCCAACGCCGCTTTTCCCGAACGTCCAGTTGAGGCGTTTAAGGCGTGGAATGAAATGATTCACCGCTATTTTGCAGGAACGCTGGGGCTGTGTGTTCTGGCTATTGCCATTATTGCTATTCGGCAGCGCGACAAAGGAATGCCCGTTAAATTACCTCTGTTACTGCTGGGGCTTATTATCTTCCAGGCAGCACTTGGTATGTGGACCGTGACGCTCAATCTGCTTCCCGTCGTAGTTATGGGGCATTTGCTGGGGGGCTTCTCTGTACTCTCTTGCCTGTTTATTCTCTACCTCCGCTTGCGCAACACCGCAGGCGATGCATCGAAAACTAAACAAGCGCCCATAGCGTCAGCTATGCATGATCAGGATATTACCGACTTACCTCAAGCCAAAGTCTTTCAACGAAACCTTAAACTTTTCGCCTTCATTGGGCTTGGCGTGCTTGTTACCCAGATTGCTCTTGGTGGATGGACTTCTGCCAATTATGCTGCGTTGGCCTGTACGGAAATGCCGGTCTGTGAAAGCGGTTGGCAGGAAAGAATTGATTTGGCAGGTGCATTCAGTGTGCCTGATGCAGACAACTATGAGTTTGGTGCTCACGATTACGGCGAACGAGTTACCATGCACATAGTGCATAGGTTCGGCGCGGTCATCACGTTTTTATACTTGCTAGCACTAGGTATAAGTGTGTTGGTAAGCCGCTACACCACAAGTAAACAAAAATATGTGGGTGCGTTTATGTTGGTAGCATTGTGCACGCAAGTGGCATTAGGACTTAGCAACATTATCTTTATGCTGCCACTGGCTATCGCTGTAATGCATAACGCGGTCGCAGCCGTGTTACTTCTCTCCCTACTCAACCTCATTTTTACCGTATTTTTGGCACTAGAAAACGATAACGTCTTCGGTACAGAAAAACGAAATACAGGCTCATTCTCAGGTTCGAAACCACTGCAGGGTGCAGGTGCATTTAGCATCCACGAAGCGCCTTTGCACGACCCTTTAAACGCGTCAACGTCTTCTCATATTCTCCCTAAAGCTCCAGGAGGTTTCCATGGCTAAATCGGTCTCTTTACATGCGCGCACTTCACGTCAGCACAATGTAGTCACGTGGCGAGATTACTATGAAATGACTAAGCCTAATGTCGTCATGTTGTTGCTGTTAACCGCGTTAGTAGGCATGTGTTTAGCTACGCCTTCGTGGGTAAACGCAACCGTACTTATCTGTGGCTTATTGGGTATTGGTATGTTGTCTGCGTCTGCTGCGGTTATTAATCACGTTGTCGACCATAAGATAGATAGTGTGATGGCGCGTACTTTTAATCGCCCCGTCGCAAAAGGCAAGGTTAGCGTAAACAACGCGCTGTGGTTTGCAGGCGTTTTAGGTGTGGTTGGATTTGTAGTGTTAGCTCTTTTTGTGAATATGCTAACCGCGTGGTTAACCTTAGCAAGTCTAGTAGGCTACGCGTTTATCTACACGATGTATTTAAAGCGAGCGACACCGCAAAACATCGTGATTGGCGGTTTAGCAGGGGCTGCTCCACCGCTTCTAGGTTGGACCGCGGTTACAGGGGAAATACATGCCCATGCCCTGCTTTTAGTGCTGATTATCTTTACCTGGACGCCGCCGCATTTTTGGGCGCTCGCTATTCATAGAGAAAAAGATTACGCCAAAGCGAAGGTGCCCATGCTGCCGGTAACCCACGGTGTGTCATTTACGAAAACGTCAGTGTTGCTGTATACAGTATTGTTGGGGCTTGTATGTTTGCTGCCCTATCTTACAGGCATGAGCGATCTCATTTATTTAATTGGCTCAAGTGTGCTTAACATTGGGTTTTTATACTATGCATTAAAGTTAAAATTCGATGCAGAGCCACAAACTGCAATGAAAACTTTTAGGTTTTCAATTATTCATCTCATGGTATTGTTTGTCGTATTACTCTTAGATCACTACATACCACTGAGTTTATGAATCAACGAACTACCGTCGGCCTTGTTGCATTTTTAGCGCTATGTGCAGGCATCGTAGGGGCGCTGTATATCGCGCCCCCAAATGTTGAAAGTCAGCCTGAATACTTTCAGACTTACCCAGAGCCGAGAGCATTATCACCGTTTTCACTTACATCTCATGAAGGTGAAGTGTTTGATAATTCGTCGCTTGAAGGGCAGTGGAGCTTAGTATTTGTGGGCTATACCTTCTGCCCCGATATTTGCCCAACTACCATGGCTGAACTGAACGGCATATATCCTGAACTAAAAGCATTAAATAGTGTCGAACCTATTCGAATTGTTTTTGTATCCGTTGATCCAAATCGCGATTCAATTGAAAGACTTTCAGAGTATGTGAGCTATTTTAATGAGGAGTTCATTGCCGTAACTGGAGAGCACAAGGCGCTATTCCCGTTTGTACGTAATTTAGGAATGATGTATGCCATTGCTGAAAGTACCGATAACCCCAACTATTTAGTTGATCACAGTGCATCTGTCGTACTTGTCGACCCTGAAGCTAGGGTGATAGGAAGATTCAAACCAAAAAGAGAGCCAGGAAAGCTATCGATAAGTGATTCCCAGCAAATATTGGCTGATATGCCAATAATAATCTCGAAGCAGTAATATGGAAATCAAAATAAGGCAAGGTGTGGCATCTGATGCTGCGCAAACTACGCCGCTTATATTGAATGCGGCGCAGTCTTTGTTAACGTCTATTTTTGGACAAAATAAAAATAAAACAGCTGAGGGCTACCTGTCTCATGCATGGGAGCTCGGTGGCGGGCAATATGGCTTTAAGAATCATTGGGTGGCGTGTAGCGGCGACGAAGTACTCGGCGTTGTGACCTCTTGGCACAGCAAACTTGGTGCAACATTTGATAGGGCGACCCTTGATAGCATCACATCGTACTTTACCCTCGATGAGGCTATGACAGTGCTCATGCGCAATCAGACCGTGGCCATCAATCTTACGCCGCCTACTAATACCGAACTCATGATAGGCCATCTCTCTGTTGAAGAAAGTGCCCGTCGAACGGGCGTGGGAACGATACTGGTTGATGCTATGCAAGCGCGAGCAGAAAAACTGAACAAACGTAAAGTGGTACTAGATGTTGAAGTGTCGAACGTGCCAGCCATTCGTTTCTATCAGCGTCATAGTTTTGTGGAAGAGTCGATAAATAAAGGTTTTATTCGATTTTCTAAACCTGTATAGGTAAACGTTTCCTTATATAAGCGCGAGCCCAATCGATATGCGCTCGCGCTCAAGCCTGGATGTGCCTTATCGGCATGCCCTAGTCTGGGTAATTGCCGTCTTCATCTGCCACAAAGAAGGGCGTAGAGTACCAATAATAACGCCCTGATTGCGCATTAGACGGTGCTGTACAATTCACACGTGAACGTCCTATTGGAAGTGTTTCATCAAGGGTAAACGTAAGCACATTTTCTTCTAGGCTAGTCTCGATAGGGTCGCCGCCGAAAAAACAATTTACTTGTGTGAGGCGAACATCGTCACTGTCTATCGTTAAACTAATGGGCGATGACAGGTTTCGCGTTGTCATACGAGGGTCTTTATGTGAACTTTGCGTCACTGGCATGGCAAGACTATTAAGCTTGGTCTTTAGCGTTGCCAAATTGGCGTAAGGACCGGCCGCGGGGAAGCGCGGTAGTGCCTGCATGTCGCTAGATGGGCCCACAGCCCCGGAATGCTGCCCGAATCCAATGTAACCTTCAGCTTTGAGCTTATTAGCGAGCGCCGTGTTGTATTCACCAAACGGGTACGCTAAATATTTAAGGCTAATATCCAGTTTATCTTCAATCTTCTTTTCAGCACTTTCTACGTTCTGCCAAACTTTCTCCAGCCATGCGCGCTCGCCCATTGCTTGCTCACCGTTTAGCATATGAAGGTGGTCTAGCGTGTGGTTGGCAAAAACAACGCCATCGTTATGCATAGCAATAACTTGCTCCCATGTTAGCTGCTTAGGACCTACGCCAATTTCATCAGGGTTGATAAACACGGTATAGGGAAAACCTAGGTCAGCCAGTATTGGGTGAGCATTGTCTAAAATGTTTGCGTAGCCATCGTCAAACGTAATCGCAACCGCATTTTCTGGCAGTGTAGTGTTGTGTTGTATCGCAGAAACAACGTCCTGAAGCGAAACGACTGTGTGGTGTGCGTCCAAGTATTCCATATGCGATTTAAAGGCTTCAGGCGAAATACTGGTACTGGCTGGTGTTGAAGACGACACATGGTGATAAAGCAAAATGGCGGCGTTAGGCGTGGTGCTCACAATAGAGTCGATGTTATTACCACTTTGTTCCTTTGTAGAGGAAGTCGCATCAGCAACAGGGTTTGCATCTGAGCCTGAAGCAATGCTAGGTGAGACCAACAAAACATTGAAAATTCCCGCAAGCATTGAAGATAAGATCTTCAAACGCGTACGACTCGTCGTTCTATTTTGAATTACATTGTTGGTTTTCATATCATCATCCACTGAGTGCCTAATCAAATTCAATAGCATGGTAAACTCCAAATAATGCGACTTGGCCAATCTTATACATGGTCAAGCTGGTACGCATTTCACTTATGCCGCTGCATATGTTGATAGTATATAGCGAAATTAACCCCTACTGAGATCATTTATGTCCCCTGCCCAACTAACTCAGCGCTCCTTTTTTGACGACCATTCCCGTCTGTTGGCGTTAGCGCTTCCCATGATCTTAGCGAATATTACTACGCCTCTATTAGGTTTGGTGGATACCGCGGTTTTGGGACACATGTCTTTACCAGCCATGCTTGCAGGGGCTTCGGTGGGCGCACTTATCTTAACGCAAATATACTGGGTGTGCGGGTTTCTTCGCATGTCATCAACAGGCTTGAGTGCACAAGCTAAAGGCTCACCGAACAATACATTAGAGTCAGCAAAAGTGCTGTGGCAAACGGTGGCGGTTGCTCTAGTGTTAGGGGCTGTGGTACTTGCTCTTCAATCTCCTATCTTGTCTATAGGCTTAGCTTTAACTCAGCCAAACAGTGAAGTTGCCCTGCATCTTCAAGACTATTTTTCGACGCGGGTATGGGGCGCACCAGCTGCCATGCTTAATCTGGCATTAGTTGGATGGTTAGTAGGGCAGCAAAAAACGCGCAGCGTCATGGCTATTCAAATTGTGGGAAATTTATTGAATGCGGGACTCGATGTAGTGTTTGTGTTCGGGCTTGGTTTGTCTGTTGCTGGCGTGGCGCTGGCCAGTGTTATCGCTGAGTATACCATGGCTATAATGGCGCTAGCGGTGGCGTTTAAGCGCGTTGGCGGTGTCGCGGTGAGTGCATCGTGGTTTAACCGTGCAGCTCGGAAGGTACTGATGAAGCTTAATGGTGACATGCTATTGCGTAACTTAGCATTACAGGGCTGCTTAGCGTTTCTCACCATTCAAGGTGCCCGTTACGGCGAAACGTCGGCGGCCGTCAATGCCATACTCATGCAGTTCTTTATTCTTATTGCATTGGGACTTGATGGCATAGCCTATGGTGTGGAAGCGCTGGTGGGTGAAGCCAAGGGGGCGTCTGACAGCAGCGAAGTGAAACGACGCACCTACCAAGGGTTAGTCTGGTCGAGTATTTTTGCCCTTATTTATAGCGTGATATTTTTCGCTGGCGGTGAAGCCATTATCGCGCTGCTTACCGAACATAGTGACATTGTAAAAGCTGCGCTACCTTATCTTGGTTTAATGGTATTACTTCCTCTATTAGCGCATTGGTGTTTTTTGTACGATGGCGTATTTGTTGGTCTTACCCGAGCCAGCGCAATGAGAAATACCATGATAATAAGTGCGTTAGGGGTGTATTTCCCCGTTTGGTATCTCACGCAAGATCAGGGTAACGTCAGCCTTTGGTATGCTCTCCTTGCCTTTTTACTCGCTCGCGGTGTGACATTGGCCTGGAGCTTTTATCGTTTAGATAAACGCGGTGAGCTAGCGACACCGCAAAGCTAGTGTTTTATAACGCTTCGCTGACCTTACTTAGGGAAGGCGTGCTGAGCACGCTGACTCTCTCAGTTTTTCTAGGGCATCATTCAGTATTATTTTTTGCTACTGTGTTTTTTGCGCGGTTCTTTTTTGCACAATGATAATAGTGTGTAGTTCAGGGTGCTGATCGAATTCAACGTGACGAACAAACCCGCCTGCTTCTATCAATATTTCTATGTATCTATGTAGCCCCAGCGAGGCGTAGTAGACTTCTGGGCCCATCACTTCGTTTGTGTGTTGGCCGCTTTCACCTGTACCCCCACAGCTAAAAAGCAACACTCCGTTATCGTCTAAGTGATCCACTAGCTTCTTAAGCAAAGGCTCTTGCTGCGTTAGGGGAATATGCCAAAAGCTATCCCAAGCGCTAATAAACGAATAGTGCTTGGGGATAGTGAATGTACACACGTCGGCGCAATAGAAGGTATGAGCGGGTAATTGGGACGTCGCAATGGCCAGCATATCTTTAGAAACATCTATGCCTTCGTAAGCTAGCCCTGCGCTTTCGATAATCGGCACAAACCGATTGGTGCATCCGCAACCTATGTCTAGTGCGTAACCTCGTTTCTTTGGTTTGTCGTTATTGCTCGCTTCTCCCTTATTAGGCGCTTCACTCTTATCATGCGCTTCTCCCTTATCAAGCGCTTCGCTAGGCACCGTATCAGGCTCTTGTGATGGGGTGTCCGCTAAAAATGACAGTGCTTTTTGGTAGGCGGTTAACCCATTTTTCTGATTAAATTCAGGGCGAGTCCAAAGGTGTGTAATGGTGTCGTAGGCCTTGCCAGTTTCTTCAGGTGTCATATTCCCTCTGTTAGCTGAGCTTTTACTGGTTCAAGGTTAATTCATCTAGCAACAATGTATAGTGCAAAGAAGAGAAAAGGCGAAACCCGTTTAGGATATTGAGCGGCCAGACAGTAACACCTATGCAGTTTCGTTTGGTTAGGGCTTATATGTAGACATAACTAGGCATTACCCAAAACGCTATTATTCAAAGGGCTTTGGGCCAAATAGACAGCTAAAAGTGAATAGCCTGCAAAAAGAGCGTGATCATTTAAGCAGGCAGCACTACAGCTATTTTCTTACGATGTGCGTGGCACAGAGCTTGTTGCCTGCTGGGTCTCGCAAATAAGCAAGGTAAAGTTGGCGTTCCCCATTGCCTCGAATACCCGGTGGGTCCTCGCATGGCACGCCCCCATTCTCGCTTCCTACTTTATGCCATTCATCAACGATGTCTGGTGTTCGAGCGGCAAGGCCGAGTGTGGTGCCATTACCGTGTGTGGCAGCCTCTCCGTTAATCGGCTTTGTTAGCGCTAAAATACCTTTCGGCGTATAGTAAAAAACCCGTCCGTATTCATCAAAAACGCCTGGTTCGTATCCTAATACTCCTAAAATAGCATCGTAGAATTTCTTTGATGCTTCAAGGTCGTTCGCACCAATCATTACGTGGCTAAACATAGCTGTGTCCTCTGAAAATAGTAGGGCCAATTCCCCTTTATCAAAGTTAAGTTATGTGTGTTTCGCTACTTACCCTTTGCTAACGCTTTAGGGAGCTAATGCAAAATCTACCGCAGCTGAAGCATGGATAGCGGTAGTATCGTATAACTTAACTTTGGTGTGATGTTGTTGAACTAATAAGGCAATTTCTGTGCAGCCTAAAATGATGCCTTCAGCACCCTCGGCCGCCAGTTCATTTATAATGTCAATATACGCGTTACGGGATTCAACACAAATCACGCCCTTGCATAATTGTTCATAAATAATGTTATGAACCGTGTCTCGTTGTTGGGCATTTGGAGTAACAACATCAATGCCAAAAATCTCTTTAAGGCGTGATGTATAAAAGGTTTGTTCCATGGTGAAGCGGGTGCCCAGTAGCCCAACTTTCTTAACCCTATCTTGTTGCAACACGCACCCCGTAGCGTCGGCAATGTGAATAAGTGGAATGGTGATCTTCTGCTCTATGTCTGTTGCTACTTTGTGCATGGTATTGGTACAAATTAATATGGCTTTTGCACCCGCAGTTTCTAAGTGCTTCGCCTCGCGGATCAGTATATCGGCGGTTTTATCCCATTCTCCTTTATGCTGAAGCTGCTCTATGTGGGCAAAGTCAACGCTGCTTATTATCAGCGGTGCGCTGTGAAGGCCGCCAAGTCGAGCGTTTACACCACGGTTTATGGCTTGATAGTAACTGACCGTTGATTCCCAACTCATTCCGCCAAGCAGGCCCAGCTTCTTTGTTGTATTCACCACAGCTCCTTTTCATATTGTTAGGCACTTTGCGCAACCTCTAATCTACCTATAACCCGAGACGAGCGCTAGGCGAACATAAATGAACGGGAGACAGTTGCGCAATGTAGAGTATGGCGTATGGGTAAAACTGAGTGCAATCAGACTGGCTTACATAAAGAATAGGGCAAGAAGGTATGGCGTAGAGCCGGAAGAAATCAGAATTTAGGCGGTGGCTTTTTGTTTTTTATAAACGAAAAACGCTGAATAAAAATTCCCCAGTAACCCAACATGGCGATAGCGAAACCGACAAATAATATAAGAAGGCTCAGGTAATGCAGCGTGATATGAAGTTCACTTAAGGTAAACAACAGCAAGACGCCGACAACGAAAATAGATAGACCTATTTTGAATCGTTGCCAGCTTTTGTGAATGTCTTGCTTTAGCATGAGATAGTTATCGAGATATACACTTAAGCAAGTGCAATATTACGCTTAGTAGTAAGAGTGCTCACCCGCTTGGTGCTCAGTCGCATCGCGCACGCCCTTAAGCTCGCCAGCGAATTGCTCGACCATTTGCTTCTCAATACCTTCTTTAAGCGTTACGTCTACCATTGAGCAACCATTGCAGCCGCCGCCGAACTGAAGTATGGCGTAGCCGTCGTCAGTCAGTTCTGTCAATACAACATTGCCACCATGGCTCGCTAACTGAGGATTGATTTCCGACTCAATCATATAGTTGATTCGCTCAATTAATGGTGCGTCGTCAGACACTTTACGCGCTTTTGCATTAGGTGCTTTTAAGGTTAACTGTGAGCCCATCTGATCGGTAACGTAGTCAATTTCCGCTTCCTCTAAATAAGGCGCGCTTTCTTCATCTACGACCGCATCGAAACCATTAAATGGCAAACGGGTATCCGTTTCTTCAACCGCGTCTGGTGGGCAATAGGACACACCACACTCAGCCGACGAAGTGCCTGGATTTACGACGAATACACGAATATTCGTGCCAGACTCTTGTTTACTCAACAGTTTTACGAAGTGAGCCTGGGCTTCTTCTGATATAGTTATCATCAGCAAGTCCTACATATTTTGAAATTTGGATTATTGTATCAAATTTACCTGAGTAAAACAGTCAGGTATTAATTAAATAAATTATTCCAGTGAATCGAATTTGTTGAGAGGCGTGCACGTCGACACTATTCTCAACCATAACAACAAGACGGGAAGCGCTATGTTCGAGAAATTGCATTACACCGCCAAAAAGAATCCATTCTCACTCGTTTCATTATTAGCCATTGGTACCATCGCCTTTGGGGCAGCAGCCAGTCAGAAATCATTAGCACATCCCGCCTCTGCTTCAACTGTTACTATTGCACCTGATGTAGGCGGGCAGCCGGTGACAGCATACTTACCTGACACGGTATCCTACAACCCAGCTATTCCCACGCCTGAATCGATACTAGGCGCCAACATTGGCGAGTGGCATGTGCGTCACGACCAAGTCGTCAATTATATGAAGCTACTTGCCGAGAAGTCTGACCGTATCACCATTGAAGAAACCGGCCGTACTCACGAAAACCGCCCACTTCTGTTACTGACAATCACAGCGCCCTCAAATAGAAACAATATTGAGGCGATGAGGCAGCAACACATTGATGCAATGGAAAGCGGCAAGAAAGTAGGTAGCGATGCTCCCCTTATTTTCTACATGGGCTACAGTATTCACGGTAACGAGCCTTCCGGAACCAATGCTTCACTTGCGTTGGCTTATTATTTGGCCGCGGCTGAAGGTAAAGAAATTGATGCCTTGTTGAATAACAATATTGTGCTGTTTGATCCGTCTTTCAACCCCGACGGGCTTTCTCGATTTGCTCAGTGGGCAAATATGCACAAGGGCAAGCAGCTGGTTTCTGACAGTCGACATCGTGAACACGATGAGGGGTGGCCGTCAGGTAGAACAAATCATTACTGGTTTGATTTAAACCGCGACTGGCTATTGCTGGCGCACCCAGAGTCGCAGGCGCGAATTAAACAGTTTCATAAATGGCGCCCACATATCCTCACCGATTTTCATGAGATGGGGACAGACAGCACCTATTTTTTCCAGCCTGGTGTGCGCTCGCGTAAAAATCCACTGACGCCTGATGAGAACGTTACGCTAACTGAAGCGCTTGCCCAGTATCACGCTGCCGCGTTTGATGAGCAAGGGGAGCTCTATTTTACCCAAGAAGCGTTTGACGATTTCTACGCAGGCAAAGGCTCGACCTATCCAGATTTACACGGCAGTGTGGGTATTCTTTTTGAGCAAGCAAGCTCACGGGGCCACATTCAGGACTCTATTAATGGCAAGCTTGCCTTCAAAGACACCATAGCAAATCAAATTACTACGTCTTTAAGCACTTTTAGAGGCGCATTGGCAAATAAGGCTGCTATTCTCGATTATCAATCGGGTTTTGTTAAGAGCACAAAGTCACTGGCTGAAAAGGATGAGCAGGTAGGTTTTGTTGTTAGTGCATCGAATGACACAGCTCGCTTTAACGCATTTGTTGCATTGCTTGAACAGCATCATATTAATTACGAGGTGTTAACGAAAGATGTTGAGGTAAGCAAAGTTCGCTATGGTGCAGGTAGCGCGATTTATATTCCTTCAAACCAGCCTCAATACCGTTTAGTAAAGTCAATTTTCTCTACCCAAACCTCGTTTGAGAACAACACGTTTTACGATGTATCAACGTGGAATTTGGCTTTGGCTTTCAATTTGGATTACGCGCCTCTAGATAGGGGCGATGCGCGAAGCCTAAAACTTAGCGACAGCACCGCACTTGCACAACCCGCACTTAATGATATTCACCCAGAGGCATACGCGTATGCGTTTTCATGGCAGCAGTACTATGCGCCAGCCATGCTGCAAACGTTATTGGAAGCTGGCGTTAAGGTGCGTAGTAGTGAAGAAGCGTTTTCCGCTATTAAATACGATGGCAACAGCATTGAGCTTCAGCCTGGCAGCATAGTTGTACCGAAAGGGCTGGGTCAGCCAGAAAACTTGGCGGCCATTTTGCGCGATGCGCAACAGCAACTTCAGGTGCCTGTGTTTAGTTTGCGCAGTGGGTTAACACCCACTGGGCACGATTTGGGTAGCCGGAGCATGGCACCTGTTACCTTGCCACAGGTGTTAATAGTGGGCGGCGAAGGCACCAGTGAATACGAAGCAGGTGAAATATGGCACTATTTCGACACAAAAGTGGGGCTGGCTGCCAGTATTGTTGAGCAACAACATCTGACAAGCGCGCTTAATGATCCGAGCGTTACTTATACGCACCTTTTATTCCCTAGCGGTGGATATCGCTTTACCGAAAGTGAAAGAACTCAAATTGAACAGTGGGTGAAAGCCGGTGGCGTGATCGTGGGGCAGAAATCCGCGTTGCGTTATTTCGCTCAACATAAATGGTTAGACGTAGAAATTGTTAGTCGAGAGAGTATTGATAACGCGTTCGATGAAAGCGAACTCAGCTATAAAGATGGCGCATCGTTATACGCCAGAAAGTTGGTGGCTGGCGCTGTGTTTGAAGCCGATATCGACAATACTCATCCATTGTTCTACGGCTATGATGACGACACACTGCCCATGTTTAAAACCAATAATATGATAGTGGAGGCCAGTAGTTCACCCTTTATAACGCCTGCGCGCTATACTGATGAGCCTCTCATGGCTGGGTTTAGTGACAAACGAATGGTTGCGCTAATGGCTGAATCAACTGCTGTGACGACTCAAAAAATGGGTCGCGGCGTTGTCATTGGCTTTACCGACAATACGCAGTTTAGAGGGTATTGGTATGGCACGAACAAAATGCTGGCCAATGCAATCTACCAATCGCACTTTATTCGCTAAATCAGTTTGAAAGGCGCGGCGAATGCCGCGCTTTTCAGTATCACCGCTTCTGATCACTAGGCTTTCTGATACAGACTGCTTTTAGGCGGTGGCGTAAATGCCGCGACCCACACCTGAATGTGTAAATTTGGGTAGCGTTTTTTGAGCCTTTTACTCAATGTATTCACGGTTACGCCGGTGGTGAGTACGTCATCGACAATTGCAACGCTGAAGTTGCTGCCATCTTTATTACCTTGCGCTATTGCTATCTCATCATCGATACACCGTGTCGACAGGCTAAATACACGGCTTGCATTTTCGGCTCTCGCTATTTTGGATAAGTGATGCTGCACGCTAAAGCCCCGTCGTTTGGCCCACGACTGGTTAACTGGAATATTCAGCTCACTACTTATGCTTTCACACAGAAGCGTAGCCTGATTGTAGTGCCGTGTAGCAAGTCGCCATGCACTAATTGGCACCGGAAGCAGCACATTGGGCACTGATAAAGTGCACTGTCGCATTTTATGGACAAACCAGTTACTTAATACTTTTCCTGCCGTAAGGGAATGCGTAAACTTTAACTGGTAAACCAGCGATGACATTGGCCACGTATGAAGTCCCAAAACGCGTAACGCGTTATAGTGGCTATGCTTGACGTGGCCTGCCACAGGACCATATTGAAGTAAGTTACTTCCGTGCAACGTGGCATCGAAAAAAAATATGTCATCTTCACACCAGTGACATACTGGCGTAGGACTTGCCTGATAACATAGCAAGCATGAAAGGTTCATAGTGTTGATTCCATCAACTTCCTTGAATTGTCGAACGTCGACCTGTTTTCATTATTTCGTGTTGCCTCAAAAACACGTGACTGCCTAAGGAGGTGTAAATGGAAAGTTTGCATACAAACGGCGAGCTTGTCACCCGTACTCAGGGTACAGGCGTAGATGTGGTATTTCTTCATGGTTGGGGTATGAACAGCGGAGCGTTCACATCCTTTATTCCTTATTTAAGCGATAATTTTCGCGTCACCACCATAGATCTTCCTGGGTTTGGGGAAAATGCAGAGTTCGTCCCGTCACCGTATAACGTGGAAACATTGGCTCAATCCATTGTGAACCAACTGCCAGACCAGTGTGTGTTGGTTGGGTGGTCATTAGGTGGCCTGGTTGCGCAAAAGTTAGCGCTGTTAGCACCAGAAAAACTTACCGGACTGGTAACGATTGCTTCAACACCTCGATTTATAGCAGGGCCTTGTTGGCCGGGTATTGCTGCCGATTTACTTTCAATGTTCGAGACTCAGCTTGAAAAGAACTATCAGAAAACACTGGAACGTTTTTTGGCAATTCAAGCGATGGGCAGCGAAACGGCAAAGCAGGATATTAAGGCGATCAGAGAACAGGTAACCCAATTCCCAGATCCCGCCGAGGAAGCGCTTAAGAAAGGTTTACGCATATTGTCTACTGAAGATATGCGTCAAGACGTGGGGCGAATAACTACACCCACGTTACGATTGTATGGCAGGTTAGATAGTCTAGTGCCGACCAGCGGAATAGATCGTATATGTGAGCTACATCCGCAGGCTGATACCGTTGTTCTGCCTCATGCGTCGCATGCGCCGTTTATTTCACATCCTCAGCAAACTGCTGACATTTTATTTCGCTTTGCCGCTGGCGTTTACCAGCAAAAGGCGTCTTAATAAAGCGATGACATGAAGCTTCAAACCGCCGCTTGCCGATAGTTTGAAGCTTTTCTTATCTTTGACAGCTTAATAAAAATCGCCTGCTTACAATAAGTTAATGACAGGGTGTAATACATGTCTTTCCATTTGTGTGAAATTGGTTAATAATTGCACATGAGAGGTTAGGGGTAGTGTATGACAAGTATTGATGGTTTAGGTGCAGGCTCTGCATTTGCAGCGGCTCAATATGGTTTACAAAATGCCAGCGACGGAATTTCGCAGGCAGCATCAAATATTGCTCAGCGAACTGCTGAGGATGCGGTAGCACCCGCTCAACCTATTGCGACCAATACCGACACAATAAACACGTCATCGAACTCAACGTCTACCTCCACGCGTCTCACTGACGACTTAATCGCGCTCAATGTAAACGAACGTAATGCCCAAGCCTCTGCCAAAGTATTAGGTGTTGCCGATGAGATGCTTGGTACCGTCATAGACGTGCTTGCGTAGGTGGAACAGTTACGGTGAATATCGTTACACCAATCCTTAACGCTATTGCTTATCCCACGGCGAACATAAATACAGAGTCTGCACGTAGAGATAACGTGCAGCGTGAAACTATTCCCCAAGCGTCAGATTCCCAGCAAGGGGCTTCTCAAAAAGGCTTGGGGTCAGAAGCCGATAAAGCGAAGAGCCCCGGCCAGCCGCCAGCGCCGGTTACTTACGAACGCCCTCAGGTACAAACAGAACTTCAAGCTGCCTTTCAAAACGTATTTGGGCAACAGAAAGATAATGCGCAAGATGAGAGTGCAGGCAAGCAGGGCGCGCAAGATAGGCAACAAGAACAGCAAGAGAAACAAGACGCTGCTGAAATTGAGCAGTTAAAAGCCCGCGATCAGGAAGTGAGGGTTCACGAGCAAGCGCATGCTTCAACAGGCGGTCAGTACGCCGGTGCTCCGCAATATGAATACACTACAGGCCCTGACAATAAACGCTATGTGACCGATGGCGAAGTGTCGATTGATGTTTCAGAAGAAAAAACGCCTGAAGAAACGCTGAAAAAAATGGAGCAAGTGCGCGCAGCCGCCCTCGCACCAGCTGAACCTTCATCACAAGATTTAAAAGTGGCTGCAGAGGCTTCTCAAAAAGCCACAGAGGCCCGTAGCGAGATTGCCAAAGGCCAAACAGAAACGGCTTCAACAGGTTCTACCTCAGCACAAAGCAATGGCATTGTTGCAGACTCAGGGGCAGCCTTGCAGCCCGATACAAATATAGGCACCGCAACCGATTCTATTGCGAATATGGTGTTAGATAATCAATCCTCATCAGCAGACACACAAGGCTTTCAGGCAAATGAGTCTAATGTGATGCAAACACGAATTGGCCGAATTCAAAATGCTTATTTGCAAGCTTACACCCCCTCTAGAGAAGGTTTATCGCTTCAAGCATGATAACGTGCAATTAACGCTAGCTGCTTAATATTGCACGAACGATTTAGCCCGTCATATTAGCCCGTCATATTAGCCCGTCATAGCTAAGGGCTAAATCGCGAAAAAAGCACTTTCACTTCCCTTGCATTGCCTTCAAACCACCAGGGCTTAATAATCCAGTATTGCCTTTGTAAACGGATATTTAGGTGAGCCGCCAGTGATGTCTGAAAGCACCGAGTTCATGGTATCTACGTCGCTATCGAAGCCGCCGTGGGACGTGGCGGCGGTGGCATCACCTTCTTTCCCTTCACTGTACTTAAACGTCACGTTAGGCAGCGGCTGATTAAACACAGCCATACCTAACAAGGGCATCTCTGGTTTGGATTCAAACGCATTTGATACTAAATAGAGCAACGACTTCTGGTAAATACGCGCCACGTGGTCATCTTTTTCCAACGCTTCAGATAAGTTGTAAACCGTGGTCGATTCAATGTGTTTCCCTTCTATAAGCGCAGAGAGCTTTTCGTTGAACAAGGGGTAGCTAATGGCTGGAGCCAGTAAATGCAGACTCTTAATCGTTATGTTTTCATCAACTTTACACAGCCTAGATAGGCTGTGTGCATGAAAAATAGAGCCTGCCGAATGACCGACGACATGCAGCTTAATATCTGAATTGTCTTTCAAGTAGGCGGCCAATTGCGTTAGGAAATACGTACCATCTGATGTGGTACGGGTAAAAGGCGTGCAAGCGTCTGATTTCATTTCTCGCCACAGTGCGCCGCCTACTTTACGTGTTGCCCATTCTAGTATGCGGTCAGTGTAGTCAGTGAAGGCTCCAACTTTGTTGCTAATCTCTTTTTTCTTAAAGCCCAGAATATCTTTAAGTTCTTCTAGCATACCCGTGTCGTACATGAAGTGAATGGGGTAAATATCGTTTTTAAGAAAGGTGTCTTTCATGGCAGCAATGCGTTTAGCCGAAGCTTTTATGCTATTTAAGCCGCCGTGTGCATATAGCATTACATGGCGATGGTTACCGTCAGCAAGCTTTTCAATAATGGCATCAACATGATTTTTGTTGCTCCAGTATTTGCTTCTTGTATCAAAGTGACCATCGTCGAAGTGGACGAAGTGATCTTGAATACTCACTCGCGGTGTAGAGCGGGAAAATAACCCCTGTGCAATAGAGCGGGTAGCTTGGTGATAGGTGCCTGTACCTGAAATAGGAAGTGCGAGTTGAACAACCCACGCATCCATAACGTTTAACGCCCAGTCATCGTAACGCCAAAGTGCCAGACCTGACTTCTTCCAATCCGTCCCCCAGGAGTTTTGGATCCAGAACCCTTCATCGTTGTAGCCTACAATGGCAAACGCATGACCACCTATAGGCTCCGGTCTTAACTCTATGACATCGCCTTCACGGTCTTGCCAGCCTTCGTGAATTCTTGCAGACACAAAAATAACGCCCACTTCATTAAGCGCGGCGTGAAAATCGCTGATTTCCCGTTCAATGCGATAATAAGCCCCTAACCGGTGGTTGCTGGCATTATTAGCAATGGCTAGGGTCATATCAAACTCGTTGCTGTGCTTTATATCTTCAGTTAGTGAGTAGTTACATACTCCGCTGTTATACCAGCCTTTAATCGCACCGCGGCAGCTTGAGCCCTCATAGGCTTCGCCTAACCATTCATCGTGACGTTTGGCCATAGCATAAAGCATCCACGGGCTAACAGTATGTTTTCGGCCCTGCTGACGATAAATGAAATTGATGGTTGCCGCCAATGCGAAGCCCGTACAGGCACCATCTTTCCCTTGATCTAAGATAACCAAATTGCCCGGCGGGTCGATAAAAGGCTTAAGTGGAGTAAGATTTGGCTGGTAATAACGATCCCGAAGGTCGGGGTAATCGGCGCTGACATTCAGCATGTTTTTTGAGACAGGCGAGTTCATAAAATCATCCTTTGATGAGGGCAGATAATCTTTGCTGTACAGTTGGATGATTACGCTCGTACACCAAAGGTTAGGGCCCTTAGCTCATTGTGGTTGTCCGAAAGTGCTGCCTTGAAAAAGGCTGTGGTCAAATGAGCGACATTACCTTCGTCAAACGTGAAGGCATTTACAGCATGTCAACGGCCTCGCTAAACGCTAACAACATACGAACTTCGGTTTCGGTGTGACCCACACCTTTTCATTGTTTCGGTATTCTCTATTTTGGTGCTTTTGGCTAAAGAGTTTTTGGGCACATAAAATTTCCATGCGCCCGAACTAATGTACCACAATCTAATGTAGCAAAAACGGCAGGCTAAATGGAAGCGTGATACAAAAAGAGCCTGTCAGTGACAGGCCCTCTATAAGCAACAGTAAATTATGGTGAATCGCTACTGTTTACTTTTTTGCTTTAGCAAAGGCATCGGCAAAAGCGTTGCCCATGGCGCTGTTTTGAGGCTGGCTGTTGCGATTGCCGCCACCCTGATTTGAACGCGGGTTTGCTTTTGCTTTAGCACGCCCAGCCCCTTTATTTTGTGGTTTTCCTGCTGCTGGTTTGCCGCCTGCATTATTGCTTTGACTCGGTGTATCGTCTAAGCGCATGGTGAAGGAAATACGCTTGCGCGGTACGTCTACTTCAAGCACTTTTACTTTGACAATATCGCCTGCTTTAACTACCTCGCGTGGGTCTGAGATAAACTTGTTAGTCAGTGCTGAAATATGCACCAGTCCATCCTGATGTACGCCTACATCAACAAACGCGCCAAAGTTGGCCACGTTGCTAACCACACCCTCTAAAATCATGCCTGGTTTAAGATCGTTAATGGTTTCAACGCCTTCTTTAAACGTGGCAGTTTTAAACTCTGGACGAGGATCGCGGCCTGGCTTATCCAGCTCTTTTAGAATGTCTTTAACCGTTGGCAAACCGAATGCGTCGCTGGTAAAGGTATCTGGCGACAGGCTTTTTAGAAGCTCGGTATTGCCGATGATGTCATTAACAGCAACCGCGGCCGTATCTACAATTTTATCTACCACTGGGTACGCTTCGGGGTGAACCGCAGAGGCATCAAGTGGGTTGGTGCCGTTTACAATGCGAAGGAAGCCTGCCGCTTGCTCAAAGGCTTTAGGCCCTAAACGTTCGACTTTCAATAGCGCTTTACGGTCTGGGAAAGCACCATTGGTGTCTCTGAAATTAACAATGTTATGCGCAAGTGTTTTATTTAAGCCCGATACGTAGCTCAACAGCGCAGGCGATGCAGTGTTTAAGTCAACGCCAACTGCGTTTACACAGTCTTCAATAACACGGTCTAGCGATTTGCCTAACTGGCTTTGGCTTACGTCATGCTGATATTGGCCTACACCAATAGCTTTAGGTTCAATTTTAACCAGCTCTGCCAGCGGGTCTTGCAAGCGTCGAGCGATAGACACTGCGCCGCGGATTGAAACGTCAAGGTCAGGCAATTCTTTTGAAGCAAGCTCAGAGGCTGAATACACCGATGCACCCGCTTCACTGACCATAATTTTTTGTGCGGTAAGCTCGCTGTTGTTCTTGAGCATTTCGCCAACGAGCTTGTCGGTTTCGCGCGAGCCTGTACCGTTGCCAATGCTGATCAAATCTACCTTGTATTGTTTGCATAACGTGGTGAGAGTACGAATAGATTTATCCCACTGGTTTTGTGGCGCATGCGGAAATATGGTGTTGGTTGCGACCACTTTACCTGTGCTGTCTACGACCGCTACCTTAACGCCGGTTCTCAAACCTGGATCTAAACCCATAGTGGTTTTTGCACCTGCAGGTGCAGCCATCAACAGGTCGTTTAGGTTTTTAGCAAATACCTCAATGGCTTCTTCTTCTGCGCGTTCTCTAAGGGCGCTGAAGAGCTCAGTTTCCATGTGTAAACCAATTTTGATTTTCCACGTCCACTGTACAACTTGAGCTAAGAAGTCATCTGCACCACGGCCGCGGTGCATAATATCGTAATGGCTGGCAATAATATGTTCGCAATGCGATGGGCCGTTGTCTTCTGACTGCGGGTCGGCATCTAGCTGAATGTGTAGCATGCCTTCGTTGCGGCCTCTAAACATAGCCAACGCGCGGTGAGATGGTACGTTCTTGTACTTTTCACTGTGTTCGAAATAGTCTTTATATTTGGCGGCTTCTTGCTCTTTACCTGATACAACCGTGCTTTTTACATAAGCATTTTCAGTTAAGTACTTGCGCACTTTTGCCAGCAGTGTAGCGTCTTCGGCGAAGCGCTCCATTAAGATATAGCGGGCGCCTTCTAACGCTGCTTTAGTATCAGCAATGCCACTGTCTGCGTTAACGTATTCGCTTGCTGCACTTTCAGCATCGGTATCTGGGGCAGAAAATAAGGTATCAGCTAAAGGTTCAAGGCCTGCTTCAATAGCAATCTGGCCTTTAGTGCGCCTGCGAGGCTTGTACGGTAAGTACAAATCTTCCAAGGTAGTTTTGCTGTCAGCACTGGTGATACTGCTTTTAAGCTCGTCGGTTAGTTTGCCCTGTTCCTCTATAGATTTAAGGATTACATCGCGGCGCTCTTCAAGCTCTCGCAGGTAGGTTAAGCGCTGCTCCAAGGTACGCAGCTGTGTGTCATCAAGGCCTTGTGTCACTTCTTTTCGGTAGCGCGCGATAAAAGGTACGGTAGACCCTTCATCAAGAAGTTTAACAGCGGCAGTTACTTGCGAAGGTTGAACGCTAAGTTCATCTGCAATTTTATTGATAATCATAAGTCGCTCTAAGATACTAAAAATTCGCGTCAGGCAATGGCGAATAAACGGTGTGTGAAAGGCTTATATACACAGCGTCGGTAGTGAAAATATGAGCGGTGAGTATATCACCGCGGTGTAGGGAAAGTCGTCTGATCATTGTGTTACCAATGGGGGATTAAATAGGGCATATTAGTGCTCACAGTTTGTCTGTTGCATCGTACCAAATACGGTTTATCCACCACTCTTTCGTGCCCGTTTCGGTTTTTACAACAAACTCATCGTCTTCTTCTTTGCCAAGCAGTGCTCGCGCCATCGGAGAGTCGATAGAAATGTAATCCTTTCGGCCGAAAATTTCGTCGTAGCCCACGAGCCTAAGTTCCATCACCTTGCCCGCTTCGTTTTCAATTTCAACCCAGGCACCAAAGAAGACCTTACCCTCTTGCTGTGAATCGTAGTCCACAACCTTTAGGTTTTCCAAGCACTTGCGAAGGTAGCGTACGCGGCGATCAATTTCCCGTAACTTCTTCTTATTGTACTGGTAGTCGGCATTCTCGCTTCTGTCACCAAGGCTCGCTGCCCAGGTTACCTTGCGAGTAATTTCAGGTCGTTCTTCACGCCACAAGAAATCCAGTTCTTGTTTAAGCTTTAAGTAGCCCTTTCGAGTGATAAGCGGTGTTTTCACAATGTCCTATAAATAATCCAGCTAATTACCCCTACTTTATGTGGGTAATAAGGCAAAACGCAATCTTTCTGTACGTCAAAAAGTGACAAAAGAGCCAGATTGAATAATTATTGAACATAAACCTTTCGTTTAGTGTCGTAGTATAAATAATAGTCAAACCATTAGGGGAAATGAATGCGTAACAGGATACCAATGTTGAACCGTCGAAGGTCGGGGAACGATCCGTTCCAAACCAGCGGTACTATCATCGGTTTTATGCTGTTTTTAAGTGGCGCGCTGTTATTGTTGTATGCCTTGCTTGATATCGTTGTTCGCTTAAATAGTATGCAAACCGTGATATATCTTATTTTAGGTTGTGCTATGTATAAGGTGGGTCAGTCTCTGTTAAATCATTTTGCTACGTTTAAGGTACACACAGAAAGACGGCGCGCCCCTCAGCGTTAAAACCTTTTGTTTTAAGCACCAAGTTTTAAGGCGAAATTGTTCCAAAAAGGCTTGGAATAGACCGTGAAATTTGGTCGATTTAGACTAAGCTTATTAGTGTAATTCGAGGCACCAAGCATATTGAATAACCCACTTTACTATTTGGGTACGCGCGTGGTGAAAACCCACTGGCTCGTAGGGAAAAGGTAAGCAAGGATCACGCTGACTCACTAAAACAAAAAAGCCGACGCTATGCGTCGGCTTTCTCTTTTTCTTAAAGCACTAACTTATTCCGCTGGCGCTTCTGCTTCAGGCTTGACCACTTCTAGCAACTCAACGTCAAAGATAAGCGTCGAGTTTGGCGTGATTGCGCCAGTAGAACGCGCACCATAAGCAAGTTCAGATGGGATATGGAAGCGATACTTTGCGCCTTCTTTCATCAATTGAACGCCTTCAGTCCAACCAGAAATAACGCGATTAAGTGGAAATTCTGCTGGCTCGCCACGCTTGTAAGATGAGTCGAACTCTGTGCCATCTAGCAAGGTGCCACGGTAGTGAACTTTAACCATGTCTGTCGCTTCTGGGCTTGCACCCTCGCCTTCTTCAAGTACTTCGTACTGAAGACCAGACTCGGTAGTTACCACACCTTCTTTCTTACCGTTTTCTTCTAGGTAAGCTAGGCCAGCTTCAATATTTTTTTCAGCGGCTTGTTCCGCCATTTCTTGCTGCTTAGCGCGAAGTACTTCTTCGCCTTGTTGAGCGATTTGCTGAATCTGCTCTGGCGTAAACTTAAGGGTGTCGTTTAGACCGTCTTTAAAGCCTTGTTGTAGCGCATCTTGGTCTAATGTTAAACCCAGTTGCTCTTGTTGTTCGGCACGGTTGCTAACGAACAAACCCATGCTTGCGCCCATGGCGTAAGCTTGCTTTTGCGTATCTGTCATTTCTTCTGCTGAAACAGAAGTTGTTTTTGCACTATCAGCGCTTGTAGAAGCGGCCTCATCAGATGTATTTGGCTGGCAAGCGAAAAGGCCTAGCGCAGCGATAGTAGATAAGGCAACGAGCGACTTCTGCATAAAAACGTCTCCATAAATTTTTATCATCATGCGTCTATGTCTATACTGCTGCATCCAAGGCAGTGTGCACGATAGTTAAAGATGCGTGATCCATGCTATGTTAAACCTAGCGTTTACAAAGCGAAACCCATTTGATTATGTTTAGGCCTCAAATGTTCCATAGAATAGCGTTACTCATCGTACTTATAGGTAATTCCATGGGATGCTCTGTCCCTGATAGTACGCCAATACAGCAGTGGCGTCATGTAGAAGAAGGCGCCTATGCCGCAGATATTTCTACCGACGGCACGTTAGCGGTGGTTTCTGGCGTGAATAACGGGGTAAACGTATGGCGAATTGGACAAAGTGATCCCCTTTATCACTGGAGCCACCAAGGTGAAGGTGACAACCTGGTCATGTCAGTGCATATTAGCGCCGACAAAAGCTATGTTGTGACCGCTGACCGCGAGGCGTTTGCCTTATGGAGTCTGGAGACCGGCGAGCCTGAAGGTTTTTGGCGCATTGACGAGTCATCAATTAGAGATGTGGTGGTTACCAATAATGGTAACGGCATATTGGTGGCGCGCTCAAATGGCAAAGTTATGTACTTTGAACCTCGTACTTCGCGTCGACTAGAGTTTTTAGGGCATCAAGAAAAGGTTAACTCCATTGATATTTCCCCTAATGGTAAGTTCGCATTGACGGGGGGCAACGATTACATAGCGTATTTATGGAGCACTGACACTGGGCAAATAATTCATACATTCACCCACCCCACGCGAGTAACAAAAGTAGCGCTTGATGATGAAGGCCGCTTTGCTTTTACTGCGGACAGCCAGAGCAAGTCGCAAGTGTGGAATGTGCAAACCGGGCAGCCTGTGGCATCCCTCAAATATGCAGCGCGTCAGAAAATCTTCACAGACGTTGAGTTTTCCAAAGATGGTCAGTTTTTACTAACAGGCTCTCCCGCCAGAAAAGTATACCTGTGGGATTTGGAAACTGGCGAGCAAGTGCAATCCATTCAGGTTGCTTCACGAGAGTCAGTTTCACCACCAACCGCAGTTGTGTATGGCGTCGCCTTCCTCCCCAATGATAATATATTGTCCATAAGCAGTAGTGGCCTTGCCGAAGAATGGCAACGAGAGAGATAGAGAATTTACATGACAGATAAAAGCGCTGAGCATTTACAACAGCAAATAGATAGCGCGAATAGCTATATCGAAGAGCTTCAAACTAAAGTTGCGTTTCAGGAGCACACCATTGAGGCGCTAAACGATGCGCTGTCTTCGCAACAAAAGCAGCTTGACGATTTAGCCTTTAAAGTACGCCATGTCGTTGACCGCGTTAAGTCTATCGAGCCGTCTAATATTGCTAAGCAGTCAGAAGAAACCCCGCCTCCGCATTACTAGAACAATTGAAGCGCACTAGTAATTGCAACGCGGTATTCATTTGGATCACGTCCATTGGCGATGACACTTATTGCGGGGCGCTCATCGTGGGGAGAGGCCTGTGAAGACATCAAAGGCGCTTCGTTGATGTGCAGTAGTGTTGAAAAAACATCACGCTAGTTCATCTTGTTATGAGTTAGGCGAAGTCTTCATTTAGCCAGAATATACATTTGAATTACACTTGCGCCCCGATACAAAGGCTTCAGCAAAAAGAAGCCTTTTTTACTATTTAAGAGAGTGAGTTATGAGCGATTTTGATATGGATGCGTTTGATAGCATCGATTTTGACTCTGTTGAGCAGTCAGTAGCAGAGAAACAGGCTGAAAAAGACAAGCAAGAGAGTCAAGAGATTGAAGGTATGCGCGACGGCGCCAACGACTGTGGCGATAGCTGTACTATTTAAGCGCGCTCAGCGGCGAGGGCTCTTAATTTTCAGAGCCTTCCGGCGCTTCCAACTTATCCAGCTCGAGTCTATCCAACTCTATACTTTTCTCCACATCGCCGTTAAAAGCTTCGATAAATGCATTTTTTAAAATCGCGGTAAATGCCTCCCATGTTTGGGTGTCAGGGCTTGATAAATCGCCTTCAACAGGAATGCGTGTGGCAATTTGGTCTTCGCTTTGGTTTTCAAACAGTTCGGTGACAAACGCGGAAATGGCTTCGATACTGCCCTCAATAAAACCATCGCCGTCACGTTCAATGTCACCCTTCCAAGAAAATACGGGTAAGCGGATTAAATGGTTGATCTTACCTTTGCATGAGAGTGAGACAGACCGGCATCTCATCGGATTATCTGGTTGATGCTTCACCTACTGCTGGT
>Ga0207966_1000047_pt1 | contig 58566 bp, 45 predicted proteins | sample Knorr_S23_td_NAD_FD_185611 | JGI IMG/M metagenome (GOLD analysis project Ga0207966, IMG submission 185611) | Marine microbial communities from Southern Atlantic Ocean transect - Knorr_S23_td_NADW_ad_2500m_LV_B (SPAdes) (version 2) | ecosystem: Environmental > Aquatic > Marine > Oceanic | place...
GCGGTCGGGGTTGGTGATGAAGTAAGGGGAGATGTAACCGCGGTCGATCTGCATTCCCTCAACATATTCGATCTCGTCGGCCAAGCCCTTGGACTCTTCAACGGTGATGACGCCGTCCTTGCCGACCTTTTCCATGGCCTCGGCGATGGTCTCACCGATGGCTTCTTCGTGGGCGGAGAGGCTGGCCACCTGGCCGATGCGCTCCCGGGTTTCGACGACCTGGGACATCGCCTGTACTTGCTCGACGACGGATGCCACGGCTTTCTCGATGCCCCTCTTGATGGCCATCGGGTCGGCGCCGGCGGTAACGTTCTTGAAGCCCTCGTGGATGATGGCCTGGGCCAACACAACGGAGGTGGTGGTGCCATCGCCAGCGGCGTCGTTGGTCTTGGTGGCGGCTTCTTTCAGAAGCTGGGCGCCCATGTTTTCAAAAGCATCGGGCAGTTCGATCTCTTTGGCGATGGTTACGCCGTCACTGCAAACCTGCGGTGGACCAAAAGACTTGTCCAACACCACATTCCGGCCCTTGGGGCCGAGGGTTACTTTCACTGAGTCGGCCAGAATGTCGATTCCGATACGGAGCGACTTCCGGGCTTCCTCGGCGTAGGCCAACTTCTTTGCTGGCATCCTGTTCCTCCTGTAGGTAGGTCAAGGCTGGGCTGCTGCCCGCCCTGTTTCATGGTTTCGGATTGGATTTCTCTGGGGCTCTTGCTCTAGCTGATCTTGGCTAGAATATCGCTTTCCCGAAGGATCAAAAGCTCGTCATCGCCGTCTTTGTATTCGGTACCGGCGAACTTGGAGTAGATCACGCGGTCTCCCTTGGCAAGCTCCATGGGAATCCGGTTGCCGTCCTCGCTGACCCGACCGGGCCCAACTGCGACGACCTCGCCCTCCTGGGGCTTTTCCTTGGCGGTATCAGGCAGGTAGATCCCGCCCTTAGTTGTCTGTTCGCCCTCGCTGGGCTTCACCACCACACGTTCTCCCAATGGCGTAAAATTTGCCACCGCGGCCTCCTTCTATATCGCCGGGGAAATATGGTAGCCCGGCATTAAACTCAGATGGGGTTAGCACTCTCGGACTGAGAGTGCCAAGCTATGGTAGAACGGGCACAAGACCTTGTCAAGATTGACGTGTCCGGCCTAGTATTTAGGGGTTGGTTCTAGGGCGCGTTCAAGCGCCGTTTCCCCGTCGATAATCTAATATTAAATATATCCGAAATCGTACAAAAATCCAGAGGAGAAATCGGCATCGCCATCCACCCCATAACTACAGGGCCTGTGCTCCTGTCATTGAATGCCAATGTCGCGACCATCACCCTGGACCGGCCGGATAACGGCAACCGGGTCGACGGGGAGATGGCGGACGCCCTGGGCGAAGCTTGCGGTCTCATCTCGGAGGACGACGGTCTCCGGCTGGTGGTGCTGACCGCCAACGGAAATGTCTTTTCGATAGAGGAAGGAAATGCCGCCACCGGAAAATCCGGCGCGCCGGTTGCCGGCCTGGCGGTCCCTGTTTTAGTGGCGTTGAACGGGGATGCCACCGGCCCCGGTCTGGAGCTGGCTTTGGCGGGGGACCTGCGCATCTGCGTGCCTGCTGCCCGGTTCGGGTTTCCAGGTCTTACCCGTGGCGTACTACCCCAAGACGGCGGCACGCAACGGTTGCCGCGCCTGGTCGGGCCGTCTTGGGCCCGGGACATGCTGCTGACCGGCCGCATGGTGGATGCCAAAGAGGCGCTGTCCATCGGTCTGGTTAACCGGGCGGCCGGCGACCTAGATACCTTGATCGCTGACCTGACCGAGCAGATAACGGCGGGAAGTCCCCTGGGCGCCCGATACGCCAAGGAGGTTGTGGGCAAGGGGATGGACCTGTCATTGGACCAAGGGCTAGAACTAGAAGCCGACCTGAACGTTATACTTCAGTCCACGTCCGATCGGGCCGAGGGAATCAAGTCGTTCTTGGAAAAACGTGGCCCGAATTTTACTGGGTCTTGAAGAAGTACCCCGTCATAACTATAAAAAAGGGAATCCTGTGAAGTTAAAACTGGACCTCCACACCCACGTGTGGGAGGCATTCAATTTCGTGCCGCCGTCGGTAGCGATCGCGGAAAAAGTCGTTGCTCAGATCAAGTCAAAGGGTATCGACGGCATCGGAATCACTGACCACCACAATAAGGAATGGGGCATGGAGTTCCGGGAGTTGGTGGAGAAGCACTTTCCCGGACAGGTCCACATCCTGCCGGGCTGGGAGATTGAGATTCGCCCCGAAGCCAACCCATTTGCCGAGTACCAGGTGGCCGAGCTTTTCCTGCCTGACGGCGGCGGGGTCTTCCGCACCTACTGCCACCCTGGCTATTACTCCCCCGAAATACTGATCGAGCCGGATATTCACGCCATCGAGATTGACAACTACATCCACAACTGGCACATCCGAAAGGACCAGGTGGCGGAGATCGCATCAGAACACGACCTGATGCTGATGGAAGTGAGCGACGCCCACAACCTGGAGAACATCGGTCTCCGTTACACCGAAGTCGAACTAGACGATCTCTACGCCCGCGCCGTTCCGCAGGCCTGATTTTTGATGACCACGTCCTCGCCGTTCGAAACTTTGTTGTTCCAGAAGGACGGCGCCGTGGCCCATATTTCCTTGAACCGTCCCCAGGTGGTGAACGCCTATAACATCCAGATGCGGGACGATTTCTCCGAGGCGTTGTCGGCCGTCCAACTGGACCAAGAGGTCCGGGCACTGTTGATCACCGGCGAAGGCCGGGGGTTCTGCGCCGGGGCGGACCTGACAGAGTTCGGCTCTGCCCCATCCCAGGTTATCGCCCGTCAGGTGCGTTGGGAAAGGGACATTTGGGGACAACTGGTAAACTTGGACAAACCGGTCGTCGCGGCGGTGCATGGTTACTGCATCGGATCAGGTTTGGAGATCGCCCTCCTGTGCGACCTGAGGATCGCCGCGGCGGGCACCGTATTCGCCCTGCCGGAGGTCCAACTGGGCATGATTCCGGCGGCAGGGGGCACTCAGACCCTGCCCCGATCGGCGGGCCGGTCCCAAGCCTTGGACCTGCTGCTGACAGGGCGGCGAATCCAGGCGGAAGAAGCCCTCACCATGGGTTTGGTGACCCGGCTGTCTGCGCCGGAATCGCTGCGGAATAAGGCTCGGCGGTTGGCGGAAGACCTGGCCGATCTGCCCACTGAGGCGGTGACGGCAATGAAAGGGTTACTCCGCCACGGTATGGACCTGGACCTGCTCCAGGCGCTGGACTTGGAAAGCAGGATAGCGGCCCGGTTGACCATTTAATCGGCCAGTTAAAAAGAGAGTTGCGAGAATCGATAAATGAATACTTCTGAATTCTTGATGATTGCCGGGGCCATCGTTCCTGACCGGCCGGCAATCATATTCGACGGCCAGACCACAACTTTTGAAGGACTGGCGGAGCGCGTCAACCGGCTGGCCAACGGACTCTCGGAAATGGGGGTCGGCCCCGGAGACCGGGTGGCCACCATGCAGGTCAACACCAACCAGTGCATCGAGGCCTACTTCGCGGCGGCCCAATTGGACGCCATCTATGTGCCGATAAACTTCCGTGCCAAGACCGATGAATTGGCCCAGATGCTGAAGATAGCCCAACCCACCTGTCTGCTCCTTGGCGAGCGGTACCTTTCTCTGGTCCCCGAAAGCAGCCAGTCAGCGGTGAGCATCGTGCTTCTGGATGGGGAAGCGACGGGCAGCCACCGGAGCTATGACGCCCTTCTGTCTGAATCTTCACCGGACCAGATGCATTTCCCGGAGGCCGGAGACGAAGACACCACGGTGATAATGTTCACCGCCGGCACCACCGGGGTACCCAAGGGCGTGATGCTGACCCACGACAGTTTCTCCTCTTACCTGCTGGCCACCGTGGAACCGGCCGACCCAGAGATAGAGGAAAGCAACCTGATCACCGTGCCCTTCTACCACATCGCCGGACTTCAAGCCGCTCTCGCCGCGGTCTACGGCGGGCGGACCCTGGTGGTGATGCGGCAATTCGAGCCGGGGGAATGGCTGCGCCTGGCCCAAGAGAAGCAGGTCAACCGGGCCATGCTGGTGCCGACCATGTTGAAACATCTCATGGAGCACCCGGACTTTTCCGAACACGATCTCTCGTCGCTCAGCGTCATCACCTACGGTGCGGCGCCCATGCCGCTCGAAGTCATCAGGGAGGCCATCGCAAGGTTCCCCGGCGCGCGGTTCATCAATGCCTTCGGCCAGACCGAGACCGCGTCGACCATCACAATGCTCCCGCCGGATGACCATGTCCTGGACGGCAGTCCGGAAGAGATCGAGACCAAACTCAAGCGTCTGACTTCTATTGGAAAACCTTTGGATGATGTCGAAGTGCGGATCGTGGACGAAGGGGGAAAGACCGTGGCGGTGGGCGAGACCGGCGAGATAGTCGCCCGGGGGTCGCGGATGATGGCCGGTTACTGGCATGAAGAATCGGCCACCCGCGACGCCATGCGCGACGGCTGGATCTACACCGGGGACCTGGGCTACCAGGATGCAGACGGCTACATATTTTTGTCCGGCCGGGCCAAGGACTTCATCAAGCGAGGCGGCGAGATGGTCTCCCCGGAAGAAGTGGAAATGGTGTTACGTTCCCATCCGGAAGTGGACGACGCGGCGGTGATCGGCGTCCCCGATGTGGAATGGGGCGAAGAAGTAAGGGCCGTGGTGGTGGGACGCTCCGGCGAAGTCACCGAGAAGCAGATCATCGAATTCTGCAGGGAAAAGTTAGCCGGATTCAAACGGCCCCGCTCTGTGGTATTTGTGGATGAACTGCCCCGCAACGTGATGGGCAAGGTGCTGAAGCGCGACCTGAGGGAAGAGTACAGCTATCCGTTGGAAAACTGGGACTAACATTAAAGAGCGGTCCGAAAATTGATATTCCGGAATGGAGATTGGTGATTCATGGTCACAGGACCCAGCGAACACATGAAAGTGGCGGTGATTGGCGTGGGCGGGGTCGGCGGTTACTTCGGCGGGCTTTTGGCCAAGGCCGAACATGATGTGACGTTTATCGCTAGGGGCGCTCATCTGAAGGCTATAAAACAGAACGGCCTGCGGGTCGAGAGCCAATTGGACGGCGCCTTCACCGTGCCCGGAAACGCCACCGACAACACAGCCGAATGCGAAGAACAAGACCTGGTGCTCTTCACTGTAAAGATGTATCACAATGAAGACGCCATCAAGCATCTCGCTCCGTTGATCGGACCGGAAACCGTGGTACTGACCCTCCAGAACGGCATCGAAAACGGCGACATCCTGGCCGAGGCGGTGGGCGACGAACACGTGATGATCGGTTCGGCCTACATGGAAGGACGAATCTCCGAGCCAGGTGTGGTCACTCAAGCCGGGCCGGGAATCGCGGCCTTTGGCGAGATGAAAGTCGGCATCAGCCGCCGGGGCGAGAACCTGCTACAAAGATTTCAGGAAGCGGGCTGGCGGGTGAACCTGCATGAAAACATGCCGGGCATGCACTGGAAGAAGTTTGCCTACATCGCAGGGTCCGCGGCCGTCTGCGCCGCCGCCAACTGCGTCTACGAAGAGATGCGCTCCAAGCCCGAGACCAGAGAACTGATCCAGAACGCCATCAAAGAAGCGCTGGCCGTAGGCCAGGCCCGCGGCGCGCCCATCATGTCCGACTCGCTGGCTTGGGCCATGGACTCGCTGGACCGGTTTCCCGGCCAGGGTCGAGCGTCGATGGCCAAGGATTTTACAGACCAGCGCCCGGTGGAGCTTGAAGGCCTGACCGGGGCCGTGGTCCGCATGGCCCGGGAGCTGGGCGTGCCCACCCCCGCTAACGACTTCCTCTACGCCATACTAAAACCCGGCGCGGACCGGATAGAAGCGTTGCACAACGGCGGGGCATAGGGATCACGGGGTCACCCCATGCTTAGCTCATAATTTGCTGGCTACGCCTGTATACCAGTCTGATTGGCGCCCCCTAACTTCATCCTGAGTGAAGCGAAGGGTCTCCCAAGTTGAGGTTTGGCAGATTATTCGTCGGCCTACGGCGCTCCTCAGAATGACATTTCTTGGGTCGGACCTCGAGGACCGCTAGGAGGGCGCACATAAATCATAGCCGACTCCGGATGCCCTCGCGCCTGGGCGGTGGTATACTCCCCGTGGCCAAAAACCGGCTGTCGAACAGTCTCTTTCCGGCGATCCCAGCCAAAAGTAGATATCCAACTGCTGACGCCCTAGGCCATCAAATACTAAATACCCATTTTTGGGTCAGGAGGCGGCTCCCTTTGAATACCATTGAAGCGATAACCGAGATTCTCAAACGGGAAGGTGTCCAGTACCTTCCCTGCTTTCCTACTACCCCAGTGATCGAAGCCGCCGCCCTGGGCGGTATCCGGCCCATCGTCTGCCGCCAAGAGCGGGTCGGCGTGGGCATCGCGGACGGCATCAGCCGAATCTCCAATGGCGACCAGATGGGCGTTTTCGCCATGCAGTACGGCCCCGGCGCCGAGAACGCCTACCCAGGAATCGCCTCCTCATTCTCCGACTCCGTACCTCTGCTGCTGCTTCCCCTGGGCCATCCCAGGGAACGGGCCGGAATCGCGCCCCACTATAGCTCTCTGAAGGGTTATGACGACATCACCAAAGCCATCGAACAGGTGAACGCCCCGAACCGCACCTCAGACATCATGCGCCGCGCCTTTGCTGGACTACGGCAGGGACGGGGCGGCCCCATGGCGGTTGAGATTCCAGCCGACATTGCTTTGGAAGACGTCAGCGAGGAGTCCTTCTACTACGTCCCCAGCAGGCCCGTCGCGAGCCAGGGCAACCCCGGCGACATCGAGGCGGCTGCCAAGGCCCTGTGCGCCTCCCATTACCCGGTGATCATGGCCGGCCAGGGCCTGTTGTACGCCAAGGCAACCGACGAACTCGTGGAATTGGCGGAATTGCTTCAAGCGCCGGTCTGCAGCACATTGTTGGGCAAGAGCGCCTTCCCTGAGGTGCATCCCTTGGCCCTGGGCAGCACCGGACCGACGATGTCGGGACACGCCTATCACTTCCTTAGACGCTCCGACCTCATCTTCGGCGTCGGAACAAGTTTCACCAAGCATGCCATGGTGATGAACATTCCTTCAGGAAAGACGTTGATCCAGGCCACCAACGACGCATCAGACATCAACAAGGACTACAACATCGACCTGCCAATCGTCGGCGACGCCAAACTGGTCCTGCGCCAGATGATAGACGCCTGCCGCGAGATCGTCGGCGACAGCCGCAAAGAAGATCAGTCCACCGCCAAAGAGGTGCAATCGGAACGGGACGGCTGGCTTTCCCAGTGGCGGGCCAAACTTTCATCCTCCGAAGTTCCCATGACGCCCTACCGGGTGATCTGGGACTTCATGCATACCATCCCACCGGAAGACGCCATCGTCACCCACGACTCGGGCAGTCCCCGGGACCAGATAACCGCGTTCTACCGGTCCAACGGTCCACGGACCTACATCGGCTGGGGCAAGTCCCATGGCCTGGGCACCGGGCTAGGGTTGACCATCGGGGCCAAGCTGGCCGCTCCAGAGAAGGTCTGCGTAAACTTCATGGGCGACGCAGCCTTCGGCATGGTGGGCCTCGACTTTGAGACCGCAGTCCGCAGTAATATCCCAATAATCACCGTGGTGCTGAACAATTCCACAATGGCCGTTGAGACCAGGCAGATGGCCGACTCCCACGGGCTCTACGGAACCCGGGACCTGGGCGGCAACTACGCCGACCTGGGCAAGGCCATGGGCGGTTATGCGGAGCGCATCGAGGACCCCAGCCAGATCAGCGCCGCCTTCACCAGGGCCCGCAAGGTCACCGAAGAAGAGGGCAAAGCCGTCCTGCTGGAGTTCATAACCAGTGAGGAAACTGAGCTCTCCCATCGAAGGGCCTTCTAGGGGGAGCAATCTAGTTCATCCTCCGACTGCGAGACTCAGCCTCAATGCTGTCATTCTGAGGCCGCAGCCGAAGAATCTCGTTGCTAGAATACCAACACTGATCGAGAGCAAAGAGACCCTTCTCCCTCCACGGAAGGATCAGGGTGACAAAAGGGCGTTGGGTTCAGGCTTAACAACTTGTCAACTAAGGAGATCGGCCATGGCCCCGAAATCAAAATACCTCTTCATAGCAAGCATGGACGTGGACCCCGCCAAGGAGGCCCTGTTCCATGAGGTCTACAACACCGAGCACTGCCCTGAGTTGGGCAAGATCGCCGGAGTGGGTGAGATTACCCGGTTCGAGGCCCAGGCCTTTCAGGTGCTGATCGGAGGCCAGACTCAGACCATCTCGCCGGATGGCCAGCCCCGTTTCCACGCCATGTACGAGATTGAGAGTCCGGAGGTCCTCAGTTCCCCCGCATGGGGCGAAGCTGTCGAACTGGGCCGCTGGCCGGAACAGGTCCGGCCCTATACCACCAACCGCCGGCACACCCTGCTGCGGCTGACCTATCCCGAGTAGAAGTCCGCGCGGGCGGGATTCCCAGTAGAGATTGAAGGATAACCATTGACTGAGCGCGCCCTGGAAGGGTTGAAGGTCTTGGACCTCACCCATCACATTTCCGGACCATACTGCAGCAAATTACTGGCCGATTTCGGCGCTGATGTGCTCAAGATCGAGCGTCCCGGCGGCGACCCGGCCCGGCGCATGGCCCCCTTTCTCCACGACGAGGCCGGCGCGGAAAAGAGCCTGGTCTTCGCCTACCTGAACACCAACAAGCAAAGCGTGACACTGGACCTCAAGTCGGAGAAGGGTATCCAGATACTGAAGTCGTTGGTAGAACAATCCGATGTCCTGGTAGAGAATTTCGCCCCCAAGGCGATGCCGTCCTTGGGGCTGGATTTCGAGGCGCTGCAAGAAATAAATCCCGGCCTGGTCATGACCTCCATCTCAAACTTCGGGCAGACCGGCCCCTACCGGGACTACAAAGCAGCCGACATCGTTGAGTACGCCATGGGCGGACTGTTGTATATCTCTGGGGCTTACGACCGGGAACCGCTGAAGCACTCGTTCAACCAAGCCCAATTCAAGGCAGGGACCGACGCCGCATCCGCCACGTTGATGGCCGTGTACCACCAACGCCTCACCGGAGAAGGTCAGCGGGTCGATGTATCGATTCAAGAAGCAGTGGCTACCGGGCTCAGAGATGTGGTCAACAACTTCACCTATAGCGGCGCCGTCCGCCGCCGCCAACCGAACCACAGCGGCGACCTGAGCCGTCTCCGGGCCTGCGCCGACGGCCACCTCATCCCCAACCCTGGCATCGGGGCCGGGTTGAATTGGAACACCTTGGTGGAGTTTCTGGACCTCCCCGAGCTCGATGATGAAAAGTTCGACACGCCATCGGCGCGGCTGGTCAACGCCGAGGAATTGGGCCGGATACTGGACGAATATTTCATCAAGCAAAATAAGTACGAACGATTCTACGCCGCCCATGAGAAGCGGTTCATCTTCGGCGTGGTCCAGTCGCCCGAAGAGGTCATGGCCGACCCCCAATTCGAGGCCCGCAACTACTTCGTGGATATCGACCATCCGGAATTGGGGACACTTAAGTATCCTGGCGCCCCATTTGAGATGAGCAGTACCCCGTGGGAGGCCCGCACCGCCGCCCCAGCTCTGGGCCAGCACAACCAGGAAGTCATCGGCGCCAGGCTGGGCCACACTCTGGATCAATTGGCCCAGATGCGGGCCATGGGCGTTATCTGATAGACGATCATCCAGTGGAGATTCTTTAATACATGCCAGGTCCTTTGGAAGGCGTTCGAATAATTGAGATGGGGCAGCTGATCGCCATCCCCTTCGCCATGAAGATGCTGGCCGACATGGGCGCCCAGGTTATACGGCTGGAGTCCGTCGCACGGCTGGAGAGCTACCGAAGCGACTCGGTCTACCAGAACGACATCTCCGGCGAGTTCTGGAACAAGGGCGCCAACTTCTACGAGCAGAACCGCAACAAACTGGGCGTCACACTAGACCTGAGCAAACCAGAGGGACTTCAAGTACTCCGGAATCTGGTCTCCATAGCCGACGTCTTCTCAGAGAATTTCACCCCCAGGGTGATCAAGAACTTCGGGCTGGAGTACGAGGACCTCAGGAAGATAAAGCCGGACATCATCATGGTGTCCTCCACCGGCTATGGGTTCTACGGTCCTTGGTCCAACTTCGGGGCCACCGGACCGGCCACAGAGGGGGCAGCGGGTCTGGCGTATCAGACCGGCTACCTGGGCGGTGGGCCGGTGATGGCTGAGATACCCTACACCGACTACACCTCCGGCGAGCACACTGTCTTCGCCGTCATGGCCGCCCTGATGCACCGCTTGCGTACCGGCCAGGGCCAGTTCGTGGATATCTCCCAGACCCAGGCCACCAGCTCGACCATCCCCGAGGTCCTGATGGACTTCTCGGCCAACGGCCGCTCCGGCCAGCGAATTGGCAACCAGGACACCGTCATGTCGCCCCACGGGTGCTATCCCTGCCGGGGCGACGACCGCTGGATCACCATTGCCGTCGCCACAGATGAAGAATGGCAGGCGGTATGCCGGGTGTTGGGACAGAATGGGTGGGCAGCCGATCCCCGGTTCGAGGACTCCCTCAGCCGCTGGAAGAACCGGGACGAGTTGGACGCCTTGATCGGGACGGTGACCAGCACCTGGGACGCCCATGAACTGATGCATGCTCTCCAGAAAGATGGGGTAGCGGCCGGGGCTGTTCTGGACAGCAAAGACTTGCTCTTCGACCCCCACCTGGGTCAGCGGAATTTCTACGAAGTGGTTACCCATCACGAGAGCACCGGCATCCCGCCACTGCCCTACGCGGGGCGCCCTTGGAAGCTGTCGAAAACGCCTGCGGTTAATAGCCAACCAGCCCCGCTCATGGGCGAGCACAACAACCTGGTTCTCTCAGGCCTACTGGGCAAGACCGCTGAGGAAATGGCGGAGTTGGAAGAAGCTGGAATAATCGGCTACGGCCCGACAAACCCCCGCCCAGTCCAACGCCCGTCCCTCGACGAACAGGTCCGCCAAGGCCGGATGCAACGCTACGAGATCGATTTTGGCGAACAGGTCAGGCGGGCGTTTCCGGGGTAGTGCCGGGCTATCAGCGAACATAGGAAACAGAGATGCTGCTAAGAGCCCCTTGTCGTAAAGGGGGTTGGGGGATTTTCGCACTCCCTTCGCAGAACATCTAGGCTACCGCAACAAACCCCAGACGTGTCACCGTGAGTGTAGCGAAGGGTCTGCCAACTGCGAATTGGAAGATTCTTCGGCTTGCGCCTCAGAGTGACATAGATCGGAAAAGGTAGGGGCACGGCAATACCGAGCACCTACTTTTTCTTAGGAAGCGCTGGCTTTTACAACCCGTGCTTGGACTCAAAGTCGGAGATATGTTGCTCCATGCGGAGGGTTAGACCGATGTCGTCTAGGCCGTTGACCAGGGCGTCTTTGCGGGCGGCATCGATGTCGAAGGAGATGGAGATCTCCTCGCTCTCGTCCCAGACGCGCTGGCTAACCAGGTCCACGTTCAACTCGATTCCGGGGTCGGACTCGGCTTTGTCCATGATCTCCCGCACCTGCTCCGGGGGGAGGACCAGTGGCAGCACGCCGTTCTTGAAGCAATTGTTGTAGAAGATGTCGGCGAAGCTGGTGGAGATGATGCACTTGATCCCGTAGTCCCGGAGCGCCCAGGGCGCATGCTCACGGGACGAGCCACAGCCGAAATTGGGACCGGCCACCAGAACGTTGGCGTTCTTGTATGCGGGTTTGTTCAGCACGAATTCGGGGTTGGGGCTGCCGTCGGCGTTATAACGCCAGGACGAGAACAGGGCGTCCTCGAAGCCGCTGCGTTCGATGCTTTTCAGGAACACCGCCGGGATGATTTGGTCGGTGTCGATGTTGATGCGGTCGATGGGTGCGACCACGCCGGTTAATTTCGTAAATGCGTCCATGGGTTATCTCCCTGGGTGATCCAGCGGTTGTTATTGACTGGTTGGCTTAAAGGTCTCTGACGTCGACGAAGTGGCCGGCGATGGCCGCCGCTGCTGCCATTGCGGGGCTGACCAAGTGAGTGCGCCCACCCTTGCCCTGCCGCCCTTCAAAGTTGCGGTTGGAGGTGGAGGCGCAGCGCTCTCCCGGCGCAAGGATGTCGGGGTTCATTCCCAGACACATGGAGCAGCCGGCGATGCGCCAATCGAGACCAGCTTCCTCGAATATCTTGTCCAGGCCTTCTTCCTCGGCCTCTTTCTTGATCTTGGCCGAGCCGGGCACAATCATGGCGTAAACGTCGTCATGGACCTTCTTGCCCTTGACCACCTCGGCGGCGGCCCGCAGGTCTTCGAGCCGGGCATTGGTGCAGGCGCCCACGAAGATGCGGTCGATCTTGATATCCGTGATCGCCATGCCGGCCTTCAGGTCCATATACTGTAACGCTCGGGTCAGAGCGTCCCGGGTGTTCTCGTCTTCGGCGTCGGCTGGGTCGGGAATCCTGCCGGTGATGGGCGCCACCATGCCGGGGGTGGTGCCCCAGGTCACGTGCGGTTCGATATCGGATGCCTCGAGCTCGACCAGTTTGTCGTACTTGGCGCCAGGGTCCGTCGTCAGGGCTTTCCAGCGCTCCACCGCGGGGTCGAAGTCGGCGCCCTGCGGAGCGAACTGGCGTCCCTTCAGATAGTCAAACGTTGTCTGGTCCGGGGCGATCATGCCGGCACGGGCCCCAGCCTCTATGCTCATGTTACAGACCGTCATCCGGCCGTCCATGGACAGGGCGCGGATGGCCTCTCCGGTATATTCGATTACGTGGCCAACGCCGCCGTAGACGCCGATCTTGCCGATGATGGCCAGTATGATGTCTTTAGCGGTGACTCCTCTGGGCAATTGTCCGTTGACCCGGACCTCCATGGTGTCCGGCTTGAACGACCGCAGGGTCTGGGTCGCCAGCACGTGTTCGACCTCGGAGGTGCCGATGCCGATGGCGAAGGCCCCCAGCGCGCCGTGGGTGGAAGTATGGCTGTCGCCACAGACCACGGTCTTGCCGGGTTGGGTGTAACCAAGGTCCGGGCCAATAATGTGGACGATTCCTTGGAGCGGGCTGAACCGGTCGTAGAGTGTGACTCCGAACTCGGTGCAGTTGCGATCCAGAGCGTCCAATTGTTTCTTGGATATCTCGTCTGTCACCGGAAGGGACAGGTCCCAGGTCGGGGTGTTGTGGTCGGCTGTGGCCACGGTCAGGTCAAGCCGCCGCACCTTCCGGCCGGCATCCCTCAAGCCGTCGAAGGCCTGGGGAGAAGTGACTTCGTGGACCAGGTGCAGGTCGATGTAAATGACCGCGGGCTCATCTGGTTCTTGTGCGACCAAATGGTCGTCCCAGATCTTTTCGAACATGGTCTTGGGAGGCATTTAGGACTTCCTTAACAAGAATCTGATTCCATCAATGATATGTCTCCCCGTCGTTTAAACCCGCACGCCACAACCCCTTCTCACGCCTGAACCGGAGGACAAAATCCGGCCCTTATTATATAGCACCAAGTGGGCTGGCTGCCAGGCCAGGTACGCCCCTGTGGCTATTATCATCACGGGTAGAGCCCCTGTCGGGTTAGATGGTACACTGGCGCTGCGCCTAGACAGCAGGCCCAAAGCCCGTTTCATAGCCACCGTAATCTCCGGCCACCGGGCACTTTGGTTTCTGTTTTTCCCGGTCGAAATTCCAGGCCAACACCCGCGGAGGGAGATTGTAATGCCCGCATCTGAAGCGGTCGTCCTGCCCGAAACAGCCCGCCCCAGCAAATACCGCGTCAAGCTCCAACCCGACCTCACAAATTTCACCTTCGATGGCGAGCAGAGCGTGGACATCCAGATCTTGGAGCCAACTTCCGCCATCGTGCTTAACTCCATAGACCTCGAGATCAGTGGAGTCACCCTCCACGCCAGCGGGACAACCGTGACCAGCCGCTCTGTGTCAATCGATAAAGAAGCCGAGACCGCAACTCTAGACTTCGGGGAGACCATCCAGCCCGGCGACGCCCGGTTGGAGATGGCATTCAAAGGCGAACTGAACGACAAGTTGATGGGCTTCTACCGGTCTGAATACACCTCACAAGACGGCGAGACCCGCTATTTGGCCACCACACAATTTGAGCCCACCGACGCCCGCCGTGCCTTCCCCTGTTGGGACGAACCGGCTAAGAAGGCGACCTTCGAAGTGACGCTGGTGTTCTCCGACGAATACCAGGCCGTTTCCAACACACCAGTGGTGGAAGAAGCCGTACCAGGTCCGGGACTGAAGTCCGTCCGGTTCGCCGAAACTCCTGTTATGTCTACCTACCTGCTGGCGTTCATCGTCGGCAACCTGACTTCGATAGAAGAACGGGCTGCCGGCGGCACTACTGTTGGGGTATGGACCACTCCGGGCAAGGAGAACCAGGCCGGGTTCGCCCTGGACACCTCGGTCAAGCTGCTGGGCTATTTCAATGAATATTTCGGCATCCCCTACCCCCTGGCCAAACTGGACCACATCGCCATACCCGACTTCGCCGCCGGGGCCATGGAGAACTGGGGCGCGGTAACCTACCGGGAAACGGCCCTGCTGGTGGACCCAGAAAACTCTTCGGCGGGCACCCGCCAAAGGGTGGCCGAAGTCATCGCCCACGAGATGGCCCACATGTGGTTCGGCGACCTGGTCACCATGGAATGGTGGGACGATCTGTGGCTGAACGAGAGCTTCGCATCTTGGATGGGAAACAAGGCGGTTGACTGGCTCTTCCCCGAATGGGAGATGTGGACCCAGTTCGTGAATATGGACACCAACCGGGCGCTCAGCCTAGACGGTCTGAAGAACTCCCATCCCATCGAGCAGGCAGTCAAGAACCCCGCGGAGGTCAGCCAACTCTTCGACGCCATCAGCTACAGCAAGGGGGCGTCGGTGATTCGCATGCTGGAGAAATTCCTGGGCGAGGAGACTTTCCGCAAGGGCCTGAACCGGTATCTGTCGGGCCACATGTACGACAACGCCCGGACCGAGGACCTTTGGTCGGCCCTGGAGACGGAATCAGGCCAACCGGTCACTGCCATCATGGACTCCTGGGTCAAGCAGATGGGCTACCCCGTGCTACAGGTTGAATCGGAGCGCAGCGGCGGCCAGACCCGACTATCAGTTACCCAAGAACGGTTCGTCTATGACCGGCCTCTGGGCGACAATGAACCCGACCCGAAGCCCGACAATGAAATTTGGAAGGTGCCCATCAGCGCCATCCAAGGCGGACAGGAGTCCGGGGTCACCGTGATGGACGGACGGCAAGCCCAATTGGACGTGCCGGGAGACGGCAGTGGCTGGGTCAAGATAAACCCATTGCAGACCGGTTTCTTCCGGGTGAACTACAGCAACGAAGACTGGCAACGGCTGGTCCCCGCCATCGAGTCGTTGGAACTGCACGCCACCGACCGTCTTGGGGTCCAGAACGACGCCTACGCCCTTTCTCGGGCTGGGCTATTGCCAGTGACCCAGTTCCTCTCTCTAGCGAAAGCGTACCGGAACGAGGACGATGCATCGGTGTGGAGCGACCTGGCGAGCAATCTCAGGGACATCGAGCAGCTTATCTCTGAAGAGGCAATGCACCCAGCGTACCAGGGTTTCGCCCGCGATCTCTTCGGCCCCGCGGCGCGGACGATAGGTTGGGAACCCAAGTCCGGCGAGGGTCATCTGGACGCCCTGCTGCGGTCCACGGTACTCAGCCAGGCCGGCAGCTACCACGACGCCGACGTGACGGCCCAGGCCACCGAGCGGTTCCAACGCTACCTGGAAGACCGGGACACTTTGGCGCCCGACCTCCGCGGTGTGGTCTTCGCCCTGGCGGCCCAATCTGGCGGTAAGGACGTCTACGACCAGATCTGGCAGTTGGAAGGCGAGACTGACCTGGCGGAAGAAAAGGTACGGCTCCTGATGTCGTTAACCAGGTTCCAGCAACCGGAGTTGCTCAAGGCGGCTCTGGAGGACTCCTTGTCGGCTAAAGTACGGTCCCAAGACAGCATCACATTGGTCGGAGGCGTTGCCGCTAACCCCAAGGGCCGGGACCTCGCGTGGGAGTTCGTAAAGTCCAACTGGGGCGAGTTCGACCGGCGCTACGGCGGCGGCGGGTTTGGTCTGATGCGCTTGGTCTCGATCTGTAGTCATTTCAACTCACAAGAAAAGGCCGATGAGGTGGACAGCTTCTTCGCCGAGCACCCGGTCCCGGCCGCCGAGCGGACCATCCGTCAGGCACTGGAGCGGGTCCGCTTAAATATCAAATGGCTAGAGCAGAACCGGCAGGAACTGACCGACTGGTTCGCGGGGTAGGGCCCTAAAGAACATCTGACCGCCCTGGCCAGTTCCCTCATTCACGCTCCGGTGCTACAATCGTAGGCGTGCAGTAGTCGAATCCCGAGCACTCCATAAACATTTATGTCAACAAATTCCCGTATAGATGAACTGAAATCGGCGCTCGGCCAACGCATCTTGGTGATCGACGGGGCCATGGGCACCGCCATCCAAGACCGCGACCTAGGTCCCGACGACTTTGGCGGCCTCGAATACGAAGGCTGTAACGAATACCTGTCCACTACCCGGCCAGATGTCATCGAGGACATACACCGAAGTTACCTGGAAGCCGGCGCCGACATCATCGAGACCAACACCTTCGGCGCAACGCCCGTGGTGCTGGCTGAGTACGGCCTGGCGCACGAAGCTCGCCGCCTCAACCGCGAATCCGCAACTCTGGCCCGGCGGATCGCCGATGCCGGTTCGACTCCGGACAAACCACGGTTCGTTGCCGGTTCCATGGGTCCCACCACCAAGACCATCTCGGTCACCGGCGGAATCAACTTTGAGGAACTGGCCGGCGACTACCATATACAGGCCGCCGGACTCATCGAAGGCGGCGCCGATCTGCTGCTGCTGGAAACCAGCCAAGACACATTGAACGTCAAGGCTGGGTTGGAAGGCATCGACCGGGCCTTCGCCGAACTGAGACGGGAAGTGCCGGTGGCGGTCCAGGGCACAGTCGAGCCCATGGGGACTCTATTGGCCGGTCAAGATGTCGAAGCCTTCTACACTTCGTTGGCCCACCGCGACCTGCTGTGGATAGGGCTGAACTGCGCCACCGGCCCCACATTCATGACCGACCACATCAGAACTTTGGCTTCTCTTTCCAAGTTCCCGGTGGCTTGCGTCCCCAATGCCGGCATGCCCGATGAAGACGGAAACTATAATGAGAGCCCCGAAGCCATGGCCGAGACCGTTGGCCGGTTCGCCGAGTCAGGTTGGGTCAACCTCATTGGTGGCTGCTGCGGCACCATCCCGAAACACATCGAATTACTGGTGGCGATGGCCTCCGATAAGCCAGTCCGTCCTGGGGTCGAATCCAATGAGACCCGCGTGTCGGGCATCGAAGCCCTGCTGGTGGACGACGAAGTCCGACCGGCCATCGTTGGCGAGCGCACCAACGTTTTGGGCAGCAGGCGGTTCCGTCGGCTCATCAAAGAGGCCTCGTTCGAGGAAGCTGCCGAGATCGGACGCCGCCAGATAAGGAACGGCGCCCACATCCTGGATGTGTGCCTCCAAGACCCAGACCGGGACGAGGCGGCAGATGTCGCCCAATTCCTGGACCTGGTCACCAAGAAAGTAAAAGCGCCCATCATGATCGACTCCACCGATTCGGCGGTGATCGAATTGGCGCTGATGCGGCTCCAGGGCAAGTCCATCATCAACTCCATCAACCTGGAAGACGGCGAAGAGAGGTTCCAATCGGTAGTGCCGTTGGCCCGCCGTTTCGGTGCGGCCTTGGTGGTGGGTTGTATCGACGACGACAAAGAGCAGGCCCAGGCAATCACCAAAGAACGCAAACTTGAGGTGGCCCTTCGCTCCGCCAAGCTCTTAACCGAGAAATACGGGATACCCATCGAAGACATCATCTTCGACCCCCTCGTGTTCCCAGTAGGCACCGGAGACCAGAACTACATCGGGTCTGGCGCTGAGACGATCGAAGGCGTGCGGCTGATCAAGGAAGCCCTGCCCGGCGCCAAGACGGTGCTGGGGATATCCAACGTTTCGTTCGGACTGCCAGCAGAAGGGCGAGAGGTGCTTAACTCGGTCTTTCTCTACCACTGCGTGCAGGCTGGGCTGGACATGGCCATCGTCAACTCTGAAGGGATGGAGCGTTATGCGTCGATCCCGGAGGAAGAGCGAAAGCTGGCCGAAGACCTGATCTGGTATCAAGGAGACGACCCGGTGGCGGCCTTCGCCGAACACTTCCGCGACAAGCCGCCCAAGGCCACCACCGAAGAGCGCATGAACCTGTCTTTGGACGAAAGACTGGCACTCTGCATCATCGAAGGCACCAAAGAAGGCCTGGCGGAAGACCTGGACGAAGCGCTCACGGAACGGACCCCGCTGGAGATCATCAACGGGCCTCTGATGGACGGTATGGCCGAGGTCGGGCGCCAGTTCAACGCCAACCAATTGATCGTGGCCGAGGTCCTGCAGTCGGCCGAATCCATGAAGTTCTCAGTTAGTCACCTCGAACCCCACATGGAGCAGTCGGAGTCCGCCATCAAGGGCAAGGTCGTGCTGGCAACTGTTAAAGGCGATGTCCACGACATCGGGAAGAACCTGGTTGAGATTATCATGGGCAACAACGGATACCAGGTCATAAATCTAGGCATCAAAGTCCCGCCGCAGGACCTGATCGACGCCTACCAAGAGCACAAGCCCGACATGATTGGCCTTTCGGGCCTGCTGGTGAAATCGGCCAAGATGATGGTTGAGACGGCGCAAGACTTCCGGCAAGCTGGCATATCATGTCCGGTGCTGGTGGGCGGCGCGGCCCTGTCCAACCGGTTCACCCGGCTCCGTATCGCCCCCGAATACGATGGTTTGGTGGCTTACGCCCCCGACGCCATGTCTGGGCTAGCGTTGGCCAATACCATCCAAGACGCCGACGAGCGGGCCAAGTTGGTGGCCTCATTCGACGAGGAAGCCGAGTCCATGCTGGCCGCCGATGAAGCATCCCGAAACCGCGAAGAAGATGCCGGTGAAGATGTGCCCTCAGCCCAGGTGCGGCACGACTTTGACATCCCGAACCCGCCCGACCTGCGGCTGCACATCCTGAACGATCATCCACTAGAGGAGATATTCCCTCTGATCAACCCGCAGATGCTTTACGTGAGGCATCTGGGTTACAAAGGCCGGTTCGCCGACGACCTGGAGTCCGGAGACCAGGCAGCGATCGAGCTTCATGATTCCGTGCGGCGAGTTGAAGACTTGATGTTGGCCCAAGAGGACATAAAGGCCAACGCCGTTCTGAAATTCTTCCCCTGCAACGCCGACGGCCAGCGGATCCTAGTCTATGGTTCCGAAGATCGAAATATCCTTGAAGAATTCTATCTGGGCCGCCAGTCCCAGCGGGACGGACTCAGCCTGGCGGACTACCTGCTACCCCAGAGCGGCGGTCAGGTCGACTATGTCGGCATGTTTGTCACGTCCATCGGCAACGGAGTCCGGGCGTTGGCCGAGCGGTTCATGGCCGAAGGCGAATTCCTGAACTCCCACATCCTGTCGGCCCTTTCTTTGGAGAGCGCCGAGGCGTTCGCTGAATATCTCCACCAACAGATCAGGCAGATGTGGGGCTTCGGCGACCCGGCAGGAACCACGCCCCAGGACTTATTCCGCACCCAGTACCGGGGCAAGCGGTTCTCATTCGGCTATCCAGCATGCCCCCGGCTGGAAGACCAAGAGCAGCTTTTCCGGCTCCTGGATGTGTCCGCCAACCTGGACGTGGAACTGACCGAAGGCTACATGATGGACCCGGAGTCCTCGGTCTCCGCTCTGGTTTTCCACCACCCGGACGCCAAGTACTTCCAACTCAGTGAAAGGGACATCGAACGGCTGGAGTTGGAATTCTCCTAGCGTTAGCCGGCAGTTATCCTCTTCCGTTGGTGGTTCCCTTCCGCGGAAGGATGTCAAAACACCCCTGCTACCAGCCCAAATTGCGCTTCGACAACCAACTGACTTATGAGCTTCTTCGAAACGCTCAGGATGAGCGGTCGTGGTTTGACGGCAAAGGGCTTGCCATCACGAATCCTGATTTGATCAAAGCCTTCCCCCACCAAATTCCTGCGTTGTTTCTGAGTGACTCCTGGATGCTTCCACCGGGCCGGTAGAACGAATGTTTTTGAAAAGACATATTAACAAAGGGTATAGTCATCTTTTCGTACCGCCAAAACATACACGGCGTTCGGAACCTGCGACGTGATTGGTTGGGGGCGGGCAATCATTGAGCTAGACGCGTAAGTGATTCTTGATTGGGAAAGGCAAAAGTATGGCCACAGAACAAACCTGTTTGCAGAGCGTTTTCAAAGACCAGGCCCAGAGAACTCCAGCCGAACTGGCGGTAGTGAGTCAAGAGGGTAACAAGACCTATTTCGACCTGGATCAGGAATCTGATGCTTTGGGCGCTTACCTTCGCCAGCACGGAGTCTTACCCAACGACCGGGTAGGAATCTTCATGGAGACTTGTTCGGACTACGTAACGTCTTGTATCGGCACGCTCAAAGCTGGCGGCGCGTTCATGCCACTGGCGCTTGAGTCACCAGACAACCTGCTGAAGACCATCTTGGAGAAGTCCAAGCCGAAGCTGGTAATTACCAAACAACGCTACTTGTCGCGTCTTGGATCCTGCGCCGAAATCCAGGTCTTGGTGATCGATACCGACGACACCTGGCAAGGAGCTGCCGAATCCCCGCCCCCCGTTAACTCCCCGCATGATCTTGCTTTTGTTCCATACACTTCCGGCACAACCGGCGAGCCTAAGGGAGTGATGCAGACGCACGGGGCATTGATATCGTCCTATTTCGGTCGGTATTCCTTTAGTTCCTATAAAGCCGGCGACCGGGTCGCCTGCAGCGTGTTCTTTACGTGGGAGTTTCTACGCCCGTTGTTGAAGGGTGGGACGGTTTACATCATCCCGGATGATGTCGTGTTCCTGCCACGGATCCTAACCAGATACATCTCCGAAAACCGGATAACCGAAATCCTGTTTACCCCGTCTCTTTTGCAAGGGGTCTTGAACTCGGCCGATCTGGAGACCCTGCGTACCGACCTGGAGACATTACGCGTCGTTTGGCTAAACGGGGAAGTGGTATCCGGCAGACTAAGAGAGCAAGCGCTAGCGGCATTACCGGCGCACGCGCGTTTGTTTAATACGTACAGCATTAGCGAGGCCCACGACGTTTGTACTTTCGAGTTGATATCTGCTCCGCAGGACCAAGCTGATATCTGTCCCGTAGGGCTGCCCATGGTTGGCGTAGAGGTTCGGGTGCTGGCAGAAGACGGCTCTGATCTCAATTGCGTTGGGACGGGTGAATTATGTATCGGAGGGCTGGGATTAGCCCGCGGTTATCTGGAAAGGGCCAATCTGGATCAGCAAAGGTTCCTTCACGTGGACGGTGAGCGGTATTTCTCTACAGGCGACGTAGCGGCAATCGATCCAGAAGGAGTTGTTACGGTAATTGGCCGCAATGATTCCATGGTCAAGATCAGAGGGTATAGCGTCTATTTGGGTGCGATCGAGGAAACTCTCAAGGAGCATTGCGAAGTTCTGGACGCTGCCGTAACCGTGGAAGGTGAAGATGAGTCCGATAGATGGCTAGTATCCTTTGTCGTTCGCAAACCCGGTTCATCCTGGTTGGTTGACACCAATAGTGCTACCAGCAAGGACCTACGGAACCGGTTGGGGAGATTCCTGCCCCACTACATGGTGCCAAGCCGCTACGTGGAGATGGAAACGCTTCCGATAAACCAGCAGACAGGCAAGTTAGACCGCAAAGCCCTGCCAAGTCCTCGCAGCGGAAAAGTACGCCGCCAGGACAAGGTAATGCCAGTTGAACAAGCTGCAAGTCCGGAAGGCAGGGCACTGATGCGGGAACTATGGGGTGACGCGTTGGGCATCGACGCGAGCGCGTTACACAGCAATTGGAATTTCTTTGACATCGGTGGCAACTCTCTTTCCGGCCTCGGCCTGACGCTGGGGATCGAGCAGGCTTTTGAAGTCAAGCTGCAGGGGAGCGAAATATACGATTACAGCACCATCGACGAGTTAGTGATTTTCTTGGCCAATGGAGATTCGCTCATGACCAATAAGACATCGTTGTCCGACGAAGCCATCCTCGATTCAGACATCTTGCCCACAAATTCGGGAAAGCGAGCCCGTCTTTCCGAAGCCTCAAAGATATTGGTGACCGGTGCTACAGGCTTTTTGGGATCATTTCTGTTGGATGAATTGTTACGTTTCACGGCCCCAGATACGAAATTCTACTGCTTGGCCAGGGGGAGTGAGCGGGTTAAATCAGGAAACGATCGGGTCGTGGAAGCTTTGAAGTTCTACGGATTACCATCCCACACTCAACAAGACCGCATCGTCACGATGACCGGCGATCTAACAAAATCCCAATTCGGCTTAAGCGACGAGGACTACCACTGGCTCGTGAAGGAAGTAGACCTGGTCTTCCACTGTGCCGCATCGGTCAACTACGCCTACTCTTATGAAACAGCCAAACCACATACCGTTGGCGGGACGACCGAGGTGATCAAATTTGCCTGCCACACAATAACCAAGCCCCTGTTGTATCTCTCTTCAAACGGAATCTTCCCGGGCGGAGACACGATGCCCTATCTGGAGAACAACGACATTGATGGCTTTGCCGAAAGAATGGAAGGAGGATACAACCAGGCTAAGTGGGTCGCTGAGCGACTGGTTTGGTCTGCTGTATCGAGGGGTCTCCCGGTCTGTTTGATTCGGCCCGGCAATATCGGGCACCACAGCGTCACTGGAGCACTAAATCCCAACGATTTCCAGACACTGATCATCAAAGCGTGTTTGCAAGTAGATTGCGCACCCATCGCGCCAAACTGGTTTTTCGAGATGACTCCGGTCGATTTTTTGGCGGCTGCGATTGCCAAGATTTCCGACAACGTTGCGAATCTCGGCCAGGTCTACAACGTGGTCCAACAGGATCCCGTGCGAGCCGAAGATGTTTTCACTCGCATGCGCGATACCGGGCTAATTCGAGAGCTGGTGCCAATGACCGAATGGAGATTAAGGTTGGAGACTGTGTCGGACAGCGCAAACGACGTTGAGCTAAAATTGCTCGCCCGGTCCCTGGACTCCGTTGAAGGCTATCTCACCGATACCAGCGTTTATGACACCAGCCGATTCAACGAGGCGTCGCTTCAAATGGGCTTAGTCCCGCCACCGGTGGACGTCGATTACGTTACGATGTTCCTCCGTGGTCAGTAAGATGATGGGAACGAAGAATCGACACCTGGAACATTTGCTGTATTAGTGATGACCGTGTCTGCCTTTGTCGGCATTTGGGTGCAACGGCCTAAAAAAAGCCCTCCAAGACATGTTGGAGGACTTTTTGATGTCTATTAAGAGCTACAATTCCCGAAGCCAAAATGAATGTAAGTGGCGATTTCTCAACCCGGGACGAGCAGCCGTAATTTAAGGGTGGGGTTTGTTGCAACCCCTCTACCTGAGCTTGTCGAATAGGTTAGACCCAGGGTTGACGACCCCCTCTACCTTCGGCATATTGTCCATATGACCCGGCTGGCATGCTGGGTGAGCCAACAACTCCCAACCTGGCGCCTGGAGACAAAGTGGAGCCGATAACAAAGATCGCCGAATCACTTGGTTTGGACAGCGACCACCTGGTACCCTACGGCCGGTACAAGGCCAAGATATCCCTGGATGCCCTGAAAGACCCGGGCGACTATCGAGGCAAACTCGTGGTGGTTACCGGCATCACCCCAACCCCCGCCGGAGAGGGCAAGACCACCACGGCCATCGGTCTGACCCAAGGCATGGGTCGTCTGGGACACAAGGTCTCGGTCAACCTCCGGGAGCCCACTCTCGGTCCCATCTTCGGGATCAAGGGCGGCGGCACCGGCGGCGGCATGGCCCGAGTTGTGCCCGAAGACGAGATCAACATCCACTTCACCGGCGACGCCCATGCCGTCGGCTCGGCCCACAACCTCTTGGCCGCGCTGGTGGAGAACGCCGTGTTCCGCGGCGCCGTGCCCGGTCTGGATGCAGGCGGTCTGATGTGGAACCGGGTGACCGACGCCTCCGACCGGGGCCTGCGTCAGGTGGTATCCGGTGTCGGCGGCTCGGGCTACGGCCCGCTGCGGGAGGCGCGGTTTGATATCGTCTCCGCCTCCGAGATTATGGCCATATTGGCCCTGGCGGATAACCCCCAAGACCTGCGGGAGCGTCTGACCCGGATTGTGGTGGGAGAGACCTCGGATGGGGAGCCGGTGACCGTCGCGCAGTTGGAGTTCGCCGGCGCGTTGATGACGCTCCTGCATCAGACCGTGATGCCAAACCTGGTCCAGACCATGGAAGGCCAGCCGTCAATCATCCATGCCGGTCCCTTCGGCAACATCGCCCACGGCTGCAGCTCCATCATCGCCGACAAGATGGCATTGGGCTATGCCGACTACGTCATCACCGAAGCCGGGTTCGCATCGGACCTGGGCTTCGAAAAATTCATGCACATCAAGACCCGTCAGAGCGGATTGCTGCCCAGCGCGGCAGTCCTGGTGGCCTCGGCCCGCGCCTTGAAATGGCACGGAGGGGTTCGGCGGCGAGACCTGGGTGACCCCGACGCCGCTGCCGTCATATCCGGCGGTGACAATCTGATCCATCACGTGGGCATCGTAAAGGGGTTCGGACTGCCCTGCGTGGTGGCCATCAACCGGTTCGGGACCGATAGCGACGAAGAGCTGGCCGCCGTGAAGCAGATCGCCATGGACGCCGGGGCTACCGCGGCGGTGGAATGTGACGGGTTCGCCCAAGGCGGGGCCGGCGGGGAAGATCTAGCCCAGGCCGTGGTCGACGCGTCCCAGGGCGACTCCCAGATAACCTACGCCTATCCCACCGACGCTTCCGCCGAGGACAAAGTCCTGGCCCTGGCCCAGAAGATTTACAACGCGGCCGACGTTAGCTGGTCGCCCGAGGCCCGGCGGCGGCTGCGGTACTTCGAGTCCAAGGGCTGGGGCAGCCTGCCCATCTGCATGGCCAAGACCCACCTGTCCATCTCCCACGACCAGAGCTTGAAGGGACGCCCAAGTGGCTACACCTTCCCCATCACCGACATCCGGGCGTCGGTCGGTGCCGGTTTCCTCTACGCCTTGGCCGGCCGTATCGAGACCCTGCCCGGCCTGCCCACCCGGCCCAGAGCGCTGAATATGGACGTGACTCCCGACGGCGAAGTGTTGGGGCTGAGCTAACAATCCTGGATATCCCGGTTATCAGAGAACTGAGATGCAGGACGACAGACGGAACAAGGTCATCATCATGGGAGCCGCCGGACGCGATTTCCACGATTTCAAAGTTGTCTTCCGAAATGACCCTCTCACGCGGGTGGTGGCGTTCACCGCCACGCAGATGCCGGATATCGCCTGCCGGACCTACCCTCCTGCGCTTAGCGGCCCTCTCTATCCCAACGAGATACCCATCGTCGAAGAGTCCGAACTGCTCTCAATGATCAAGCGGGAGCGGGTCAACTGGGTATATTTCTCCTACAGCGACATCTCCCACCAGGACGTGATGCATAAAGCGTCCGCGGTATTGGCGGCCGGCGCCAACTTCGCCTTCTTGGGGTCGGAAAGTACGACCATCGCCTCCACCAAGCCGGTGATCAGAGTCTCCGCAGTGCGGACAGGAGTGGGCAAGAGTTCCGCCACGCGCCGTATAGCACGGTTCTTCCTGGAGCGGCGCAGGCAGGTCAGCGTTATACGCCACCCCATGCCATACGAGGACTTTGAGGCGCAGTGGGTGCAGCGGTTCGGCGAGATGGACGACCCGGAGCACTTAGAAGCCACTATCGAAGAACGGGAAGAATACGCGCCCCTCTTGCGGATGGATATCGCGGTTTTCGCCGGTGTGGATTATCAAGCCATCCTCCACCGCGCGGAGCGAGACGCCGACCTGATCATCTGAGACGGCGGCAACACGACCTTCCTTTCGTGCGGCCGGACCTCCACGTGGTCCTGGTCGACCCGCACCGTCCGGGAGATGAGACCAGCTTCCACCCCGGCGAGGCCAACCTGCGCATGGCCGACCTGGTGATCATCAGCAAAGTCGACAGCGCCACCCCGGACCAACTGGCCCAGGTCCAGGCTGGCGTGCAGTCCGTTGCCAGGGCGAACGTGCCGGTTATCTTGGCCGACTCCGTGCTCACCGTCGCCGACCCAGACCAGGTCAAGGGCAAGCGGGTCCTGGTGGTGGGCGACGGGCCGACGTTGACCCACGGCGGCATGGCCTACGGCGCCGGGACCACCGCGGCCCGAAAACTGGGCGTTGCGGAAATCGTATCCGACCGGGAGTTCGCCGTCGGCAGCATTGGCGCCGCTTTTGACACCTACGCCCACATGGAGTCGGAAGTGCCCGCCCTGGGCTACTCCCCCGAGCAGTTGGCAGACTTGGAAGCGACCCTGAATACTGCCGATGCCGACATCGTCCTCTTCTTTACCCCGGTGAACCTGGGCCAACTGATCAACGTGAATAAGCCCATGGTCGCGGTGGAGTATGAATTGGAAGAAGGGGGCGACGAACTTGACGGGATACTTGGGGATTTCGACTACTACCGGCTATCGGGCGGATGAGCTGCGGACGGGCGGTATACTTGATGCAGTCTTAACTGAGGAAAATATATGCGAGTAACCATGATCCACGCCATCGCCGAGTCCATTCCGCCGGTGCGGCTGGCCTTCGGCGAGGAATTTCCGGAGGCCGAGGTGATCAACGTCCTGGACGAGGGACTTCTGATCGACTTCGACGACCAACTCACGCCTAACCTGCGCCGCCGCATGAATGATCTCATCGGCTACTGCCAAGACAATCACGCCGACGCCATCGGGCTTGCCTGTTCGGTCTACGCACCAGTGGTCGACTCAGCCAAAGACCTGGAGGACGTCCCTTTGGTGTCATCCTACGGACCGGCGATGGCCGACGCTGTGGCAGCCGGACCTAAAGTAGGGCTGATCGCCTTGGTCGCCGCCACGATGCGCGACTCCGAGTATTACTTGAAACTGGCGGCCGAAGAAGCAGGCAAACCGGTTGAGCCTCATCTATGCCTTGCCGAGGACCTGATCCCGGTGATGCGGGCCGAGGGCCAACGGGGCTTGGAACGGCGCCCTGAAGAAGAGGTCATGAAGCTGGCCCCGAATGTGGATGTGGTGCTGCTCAGCCAGTTCTCATTCGCGGCCGCCCTATCCCACCTGCAAAAAGTTTCTCCGGTCCAGTGCTCTCCGCCCCCCACAGCAGCGCCCGGACGCTGAAACGGCTGCTGAGCTAGCCAGGGTGCCTATTCTGACCTCCAGGACCAAGCTTGGGGCGGGAAACAAAATCCCCCTAATCCCCCTTTGCAAAGGTGGAGAATTCAAGCCCCCCTTCGTGAAGGCGGGTTGGGGGAATTGTAGTAGCTCGCCGCAATTCTCCGTGTCAACGCAAGGACACTTGCGGCCCTGCCTCCAGGCTACTATCATTGCCCCCAATCAGGACGAGCCCCAGGAGATGCGCCATGGCGCCCAGTAAAGAACTGGATACCGTACTTGAGATGATCCGTGTCCGGTCCGCGGAGGTCAGGAAGACCACCGACGACGACCGCCTGTCCTACGAGCGGATCATGTCCACCCTGCCCTTGGACGACGACATTGAGACCGAGCGGGTGGGCGTCAATGGAATACCCGCCGAATGGATCATCGCACCTGAGTCGCAAGAGAACCGGGTGATCCTCTACCTCCACGGGGGCGGCTACCTGTTCGGCTCGGCCCGAACCCACCGGGTGATGCTGGCCCACATGGCCAGGGCGGCCAAGGCACGGGTGCTGGCGCTGGATTACCGCCTGGCCCCGGAGATTCCCTTCCCTGCGCCGGTGGAAGACTCGGTGTCCGCCTACCGCTGGCTGCTAGCCGAGGGCATATCGGCGAAGAAGATGGTCATCGGTGGGGACTCGGCCGGCGGAGGCTTGGCCGTCGCCGCGTTGGTGGCGCTGAGGGCCGTCGGCGAACCGATGCCTGCGGCGGGTGTCTGCATATCCGCCTGGACCGACATGGAGTCCACCGGCCAGTCCCACACTACCAACGCCGAGTCAGATCCCTCGGTCTCCAAAGAGCGCCTGCTCAAGATTGCTAAGGTGTACCTGGACGGCAAAGAGCCCACGGCGCCCTTGGCGTCGCCGATCCACGCCGACCTCACCGGACTGCCTCCCCTGCTGCTCCAGGTGGGAAGCATCGAGGTATTACTGGACGACTCGACGCTGCTAAAATCCAGAGCCAAAGCCGCCGGTGTGTCTGTGGAGATGGAAGTCTGGGACGACATGCCCCACGTCTGGCATCACTATGCCCCCATCCTGCCCGAGGCCCGCAAGGCCATCGGCCGTATCGGGGAGTTTGTGCTAGAGCATACGGCATAAAAATCCCCCTTTCGTAAAGGGGGATTTAGGGGGTTTCGGCGGTGCCCTCACCTCCGACTTTGTCGAGAGTCTCGACTTCGTCCGACCTAGCCGCCTCTCCTTCCGCGGAAGGACGAGGAAGAGGGAACTATTGGAATTATTAGGAGAATAAAATGATCTACGACTATCGGATGTATACGTTAAAGCCGGGGGCGACCACCGAGTACCGGGCCGGTGTAAAAGAACTCAGCCTGCCCATCAGACAGCGACACGGCGTCACTCTAGCCGGGTGGTACTGGAGCGAGATCGGGGCGTTGAACCAGGTGGTCCACATCTGGGGCTACGAAGACGCGAGACACATGGAACAGGCCAAGCACGCCTTCCACACCGACCCCGAATGGACCGGGAAATACATCCCCAGGGCCCAGGGCCTGGTTGAAACTCAAAAGACCTGGACGATGAAAACATCTGACTTCGCGCCGATCTACCCAGTGAATGGAGATGTTCCGGCCGATGGAACCCCGGAGTTCATGAGGAAGAACAAGATGGTCTTCGACTTCCGGGTCTACACCTTCAAGCCCGGCGGAATCCCCGCCTACATGGCGGCGGCGGGTGAAGTGGCCGTACCCATCAGAAAACGCCACGGTATCAAGCTGGCGGGCTGGTACTACGGCGATGTCGGCGAGTTGAATCAAGTGACCCACATCTGGGCCTACGAAGACCTGAAACACCTTAAAGAAGGCAAAGACGCCGTGGCCGCCGATCCTGAATGGACCGGGAACTACATACCCAGGGTCAGGGGCCTGCTGGTAGCCCAGAACACCTACCTCATGAACACGGCGGAGTTCGGGCCGGTGCCGGAGTAACTGTCAACTGTAAGCTATCAGCGGTTAGCGTGCGGGAAAGGCGACACACAATCTACGGTTGGTCCTGAGCCTGCCGAAGGATGCCCAGCAGGTGGTTCGACGGGCTCACCACGAACGGATAATGGCAAGTCTTGGTTTGCCTAGATTCCAGCTTTCGCTGGAATGACGGAAGAAATCGGCCAAAAAAAGAAAAGATCCGGCGTCTGAGACACCGGGTCTTTTTCATGAGTCCTTCAACCAATAGCTGACGGTGATAGCTGTAAGCTGACCGCTCAGTTATGACAACCGCGCGCCAAGATATCCCAGACCACTTCCACTTTGCCTTTGCGCAGTCCGACGAAGCGGTCCCAGCGGCTGACCATGGCGTCTTGCTGGGCCGGTATCAGCAGAACCTGATCTCCGACTTTGAGACTGGCGCCAGACTCTAGCTTGAAGACGGCGTGGTCGCTGTCCATGGACTCCACACTGACGCCAGGGCGGTCGAACACCGTTGGCATGCCCGAGAGGCTGCTGACGGCGCGGACACCGGCGTCTCCGATGGCCACGCCGGGCCGAGGTGTGCTGATGATGGTCGTCAGAATCTTCCCCGCATAATGGAACTCGGTCATGTAGCTGTAATGGGTCTCCATCATCAAGTAGCTGCCGCCCTGAATCTCGGTTACGCCGGGAATTTCTGCGGCCACATCGTAGCTCCAGGTCTCTCCAGTGGACACGATGTCCATGGGGATGCCCTCTCCTTCGATGGCGTCCTTTAGGTCAATCACGCCCTTGATCGTCCGATTGGCCTCCACCACCCGGTCTTCTCGGTCGGGCATGTCGCCGATCACCTGGTGACTCATAACCCCGCGAAAACGCACTCCGGGCAATGACGCGATCTCCTTGGCCAGGGCCACACCTTGATCGATCTCCCGCACTCCGCAACGACGCAGGCCGGTCTCCAGTTCGATGACCACACCCACTTCCACTCCCCGAGCGGTGGCCGCTTTGGAGATGTCCCTGGCGTTGGCCGCCTGGTCGCAGGCCACCAGCATCTCGGCTTGGTCGGCCAGGGAGCAGAGCCGGTCGATCTTCATGGGCTCTACGATCTCCGAGGTGATGAACACGCTGGGAATGCCGCCGTGGACCATAACTTCGGCCTCCGACACCTTGGCGGCGCAGACCCCGCCCACGGTGCCACCCCTGCGGATCTGCCGGTGGGCGATGGCGGGCGTCTTGTGGTTCTTGGAGTGGCCTCGAAGCTTAGCGGTGCGCCCTTCGTAGGTTTCGGCGATGACATCCATATTGTTGTCCAGGTCGTCCATATCGATGACCAGGCAAGGGGTGTCCAGGTCTTCCATGGGCGTTCCGGGTGTGGGCCGGTAATGTTCGTTCATATCAAACTCCGTTGATTAGTGAGGGCGAAAAACCCCAACCCCCTTTACGAAAGGGGGTTGGGGTTTTTTACGCCAGCCTGCCTCTCGCCGAGATGGGCCAGAAGCCTTCTAGTTTGCCGTTCTTGGCGGCTCGGAAGTAGTCGTATTGGTTGACGGCGGCGCCCAGTTCGTAGGGAACCAGCCAGGCCTTGTCGCCGGCCTTCAATTTGTTTTGGGCCTCGCCTTCCAGCTCCACGATGCCGTGCTCGGCGCTGAACCGGGTGGCGTTTCCCCCTTCGATTCCCTCCAGGACGGGCCGGCCCTGGTCGGGGGCTGTTGACTTGTGTCCGGCGTCCAAGACGGCCATGCCATCGATAGGGTGGCTGATGACCGACGCCAGTATCTTGGCCGCCGGGTTTAGCTCTGGCAGGAACGACTTGAGTCGGTGGTCCATCAGCGGATAGCGACCGGCCCGGACCTCGGTCACTCCCGGCATCTTTATGGCCTGGGCGTAGCAGTGGGCGCCGCCCACGCTGACCACTTCGATGGACAGTCCGGCTTGCTCCATGGCCTCTTTGTTGTCCAAGACTATTTGAAGATTGGTCTTGGTCTTGGCTTCATGCTGAACCGGATCGTCGTCGCCTTTTGGTCCGGGCACCGAGCCCATGATGCCCTCCAATTTGAGTCCGGGAAGTCCGTCGACCCTCTGAGCAAGGGCCACAGCCTCGATTCCCGGAGATATCCCGCAACGGCCCATGCCGGCGTCGATCTCAACCAGCACCCGCAGCTCCACCCCAGCGGCGACGGCGCTTGAAGATAGCTGCTGGGCGTTGTTGGGGCTGTCCACCGCGATTCCGATGCTGGTCTGGCCGGCCAGGGCGCAGAGCCGCCGAATTTTGGAAACGGTGACCACTTGGTTGGCAAGGAGAATGTCGGAGAACCCCGAGTTGGCGAATACTTCGGCCTCGCCCAAGGTGGTTACGGCGATGCCGCCCACGGTGCCGCCCGCGTCCAGTTGCCTGTGGGCGATCTGAGGGCACAGGTGGCTGGTGACAACGGGCCTGGCCTTAACTGTCGTGGCCGCGAAATAGCCTTGGAATGTCCGGATGTTGCGGTCCATGACATCCAGGTCGATCACCAGCGCCGGGGTGTCCAGTTCTTCGACCGGGGTACCCACCGGCTGGAAGATAGGGCGTTCCATAGGGGTTTCTCCAGCAGCTGATATGGCTGCGAAATACAGAATCAACGAAGCGGGATAGGTGGGCAGAAGAATACCATAATCGGAGTCACGGCACAGGCGCGGTTGCATTTCCGTCAAGCGGGTGCAACAATTTCAGCGGCTGCCTTGGCGGCCACTTTTTTTGGAGATTTGTTGATGCCAGGACTGTTGGAAGGGGTCAAGGTTTTGGACCTGACCCACTATATCGCCGGCCCGTACTGCACCAAGCTGCTATCCGGCCTGGGCGCGGACGTGGTCAAGGTTGAGCGGCTCGGCACGGGCGACGGGGTGCGGTGGCTGGGGCCGTTTGCTTCCGGCGGCGGGAAAATCCCCCCTGGCCCCCCTTTTCTAGAGGGGGGGAATGTCCCTGAGGATGGGGCTTGGTTCTTGTACCTGAATACGGCCAAGCAGAGTCTTGCGCTCGACTTGAAGTCCCACGCAGGGCGAAAGATTTTGTTGGAGTTGGCGGCCAAGGCTGACATCCTGGTCGAGAATTTTGCTCCAGGCGGCATGGACAGCTTGGGTCTGTCTTATGCCGAGTTGAGCCAGGTCAACCCGGCGCTGGTGGTAACTTCCATCTCCAACTTTGGCCAGACCGGCCCGTACCGCGACTGGAAGGCCTCGGAGTTGAACCTCTACGCCCTGGGCGGGTTGATGAACATCACCGGAGAGCCGGAGCAGGAACCCCTAAAAGAGGGGATGCCGCTGGCCCAATTGGGCGCGGGACAGAACGCCTTCGCCGCCACCATGGCCGCACTGATGTACGCCGAAGAGACGGGCGAGGGCCAGCAGATCGACCTGGCCATCGCCGAGTATGCCACCAACATCCTGGAAAACGCGCTGATGCAGTACAGCTACTCGGGCCAGGAATACAGCCGGGTGGGCAACCGGGGCTATGGCCGGGCCGCCTGGGGCATCTACCCGTGCGCGGATGGCCACGTGGGAATAATCGCCGGGCCGGACCACCGCTGGCCGGAAGTAGCCCGCATCATGGGCCGGGAAGAACTGTCCGACCCCAGGTTCACTTCCCGGGCTGGCAGGCTGGAGCATGCCGACGAAGTGGACGCCTACATGCTGCCATTCCTCATCGATAACAATAAGGTTGACATCTTCAAGGCGGGCCAGGAGAGCGGGCTGGGTTTCAGCTTCGTCGCGACCATGAAGGACATCCTGGAGATGGAGCAGCTCCTCGACCGGGACTATTTCGTCCAACTGGACCACCCAGTGGCGGGAACACTCACTTACCCCGGCGCGCCGATCACGCCCGAGGACAGCGTCGAAGCTTGGGTCTTCCGGCGAGCGCCCTTGCTGGGTGAACACACTGCATCGGCGCTAAATTCTTGGCTGGGCTACTCGGAAGCGCAGGTCTTAGAGCTCGTGCAAAAGGGCGTTATCGCCCAGAACGAGGGGACGTAGCGACATGCAAAAACCGCCCGAAAGAATGCCCCTCAAGAATTACCGTGTGCTAGACCTCTCCCGCATCTGGGCGGGACCTTACTGCACCAAGCTCTTCGCAGACATGGGCGCCGAGATCATCAAGATGGAGTCCCTGAGCGTTTACGACTCCCACCGCGGACCGGTGAGTCCGGCCCGCGGAATCGCCGCCTATCCTGACGGCGAACCCGGGGAGGAGCCCTGGAACCGGAACGGCTGGTTCAACTGCCTCCACATGTCCAAGTACGGGGTAACGTTAGAACTGACCGAGGCCGAAGGCAGAATGGTCTTCGAGCAGTTGGTGTCTATCAGTGACGTGTTGATCGAGAACTTCAGGCAAGGAAGCCTGGAGCGTCTGGGATATACATACGAAGAACTGCGGAAACACCGGCCCGACCTGATATACGTTTCCATGCCGGCCTTCGGCAACACCGGCCCCTGGAAAGGGTACCTGGGCTACGGCATCGGCCAGGAACAGCTCTCCGGCATGGCCCACATGACCGGCTACCGGGGCGACGGGCCAATGAAGTCGGGAATCAACCACGGCGACCCCATCACCGGCTCCCACGCCGCAGGGGTGCTGATGGCCGCCCTGCGCCACCGCCGCCGCACCGGAAAGGGCATGTACATAGATGTCTCGCAGCAAGAGTCAGCGGTCGCCCTGATGGGGCCCGAAGTCCTGGCCTACCAGATGACTGGAGAAGAACCGGAGCGCCGGGGCAACCGCTCCGGGTGGTACGCCCCGGCCAACAGCTACCCGTGCGCCGGGGAGGACCGCTGGGTGACTATCGCCGCCACCAACGAAGAGCAATGGCAGAGACTCACCCAGGCCATGAGCGCCGCCGGACTGGCCGACGACCCACACTTCGCCACCGCTGAGCAGCGCAGGGAGAACCACGACGAACTGGACCGGATCATCTCGGAATGGACCATCAGTCAGGAAGCATATGCGGTGACCCATCTGCTACAAGCAGCCGGAGTTCCCGCCGGCCCGGTGCTGCGCGGTCCCGATCTGCTGGCCGACGCCCATTACAAGGACCGGGGCACATTTGTCACCGTGGACCACCCCCAAGTCGGGCCAAAGCAGTATCCGGGGATACCCTGGAGGATGTCGGCCACTCCCGGACGGGTCCGCTGGCCGTCGCCGACCTTAGGGCAGCACAACCGGGACGTCTATGGCGAGTTGTTGGGTCTTACCGGGCCAGAGATTGACCTACTGGAGAAGACCGGGACCATTGGGACCAAGCCCACCGGCTCCCGAATCATCTAGCTTGCGCCCTTCTTCCACTCGCGACGCATCCAGGCGCCATTTCTACAGCGATCTTTTCTATGGATGGGCGATCGTAGCAGTCATGTGGGTGGTCAATTTCTCGACCATGGCCACGGGAAACCTGAGCTTCGGTCTGTTCGTGATCCCCATGGGCGGCGACCTGGGGATGAGCCGAAGCCAGTTGGGTTGGGCGATCACCGCCCGCAGGATGGCCGCCGGGGTCTCGAGTTTCGTCGTGGGGCGTCTGATCGACCGCTACGGCCCCCGGGTTCTGATCCCCGTCTCCGCGGCGGTGATCGGTATGGGCCTGATCTTTTTGAGCCGCGCCGATTCACCCTGGCAGGTCATCGCGATTTTTGGACTACTGGGCATGACCGGCCTGGCGGCGCCCCAGAACATCATGACTTCGGTCCCGGTAGCCAAGTGGTTCCAGCAGAAGCGGGGGATGGCATTGGCTTTGGCCGCCACCGGCCTTGGCATGGGCGGCGTTTTCTTCCTGCCCATCACCCAGTTGCTGCTGGACCACATCGGCTGGCGCTCCACTTGGGTGGTCATGGCCGTGGTGTTCATGGCGCTGTCCATCCCTCTCTCGGCCGTCTTCTTGCGGCGGCAGCCCGAGGACATGGGCCTGGAGGTCGACGGAAAACGACCGGTCCCAGCCAGGGCAGGTACCACTGCACCATCCGGCCCAGCAACCGAGGAGACATCCTGGACGGTCCGGGAAGCGTTCCGTACTGCCACCATGTGGAAACTGTTGCTAGCCTTTGCCTTGGCCGGCCTGGCCCAGGGCGGCACCAGCGTCCACCGCATCCCTTACTGGATCGAGAACGGTTTCGACGCCCAGATCGTTTCGTTCTCGTTCGCCGGAGACGCCAGCGGGGCGGCAACTATGGCGCTGTTCGCCGGATGGATGGCCGACCGCGTCCCCATCCGGGTGATTGCCGTCGGGTCATTCACGGGCCTGGCCGTGGCCATGGGGTTGGCGCTGATCGGCCGCAACGAGTATTTCCTGTTCAGTTCCGGCATCTTGTTCGGGCTATCGGTGGGCGCGGGCATGATCGTCCATTCGTATATTTTCGCCGAGTATTACGGCCGGACGTTCTTGGGCAGCATCCGGGGCATCGTATTGCCGGTCATGATGGTCAGCGCCGCCATCGGGGCACCGATGGTTGGATACATCCACGACGGCACCGGAAGCTACGTGTCATCCTGGTGGCTGATCCTGTCCCTGAACGTCATGGCCGCCCTGATCATCAGCACCGCCACAAAGCCGGCTCCTTTGGTGGCAAGAGTAGAAACTCCCGCGCTTTAATCCACACGCCTTGAGCTATACAATAGCTTCGGCCAGAAACGGCTGAAAGCCCCGATTGATCGGGGCTAATTTGGAGGCACTGAATTGGCAGAGAAAGAAGTCCTTTACGAGATCAAAGAAAGCATCGCCTATATCACCCTGAACCGGCCCGAGAAGCTGAACGCCATCGACCCGAACATGCGTGAGCTGCTTTGGGACGCTTTCCAAGACGTGAAGGACAACCCAGATGTCCGCTGCGCCATCGTCACCGGGGCCGGGCGGGCATTTTCAACCGGACATGACTTGGTGGCCATGGCCGCGGGCCACGCCAACGAGGGACATAGCACCGGCGACCTCTACGTGGTCCAGTCCAACATCTGGAAGCCGATCATCGCCGCCATCAACGGCATCTGCCTGGCTCAGGGTTGCGGCATTGCTCTGGGCTCGGACATCCGCATCGCGTCCACCAAAGCCGAGTTCGGCTGGCCTCAGGCCAAGCGCGGCATATCTTCGGTCAGCGGTCCGGCTCTGCTGTCGGCGGTAGTGCCCAAGAACATCGCCTTCGAGTTCCTTTTCACCGGCGATTTCGTCGACGCCCAAAAAGCCCTGGAATTGTTGCTGGTCAACTACGTGGTGGAGCCCGAAGACGTGATGGCCAAAGCCGAAGAGATCGCCCACAAGATCATCGCCAATGCCCCGCTACCCATCGCCGCCATCAAAGAGGCTTCCATCAAGGGCGCCGAGATGGGTCTAGAAGAGCGGGTTAAATTCGCCGGAAAGAAGCGCAACGAAGTGCTGGAGAGCGAGGACGCCAAAGAGGGAGTCCTGGCATTCGCCGAGAAGCGCGCGCCGGTGTGGAAGGGACGGTAACGGCCACCGGGAGCACCTACGCTACCCCTTAACCGTTCGTGGTGAGCCCCGTAGAACCATGACGCATAAACCAAGGTCCACCGTTCCCTAAAATTGGCATCACCGGCAACAATTGGCCAAAATACTGACACAATTGCCTTGAAGCCTTGGACGCTCATGACTAGGATGGGGCCGTGCTCGAACAACTAAAGGCATATTTCGGTTTCGACCGGTTCCTGCCCCTCCAAGAAGAGATCATCACCAAAGTGCTCGCCAAGCGCGACACCTTGGTGCTGATGCCCACCGGCGGCGGCAAGTCGCTGTGCTACCAACTCCCGGCCCTGCGCCTCAAGGGGCTCACCCTGGTGGTCTCGCCCCTCATCGCCCTGATGAAAGACCAGGTGGACGGTCTGCGGGCCGACGGCGTCCCCGCCGGGCTGCTGAACAGCACCTTAGCGGCCCAGGAGGCCAACCAGGTCCAAGACCAGGCCCGCCAGGGCAAGATCAAGATACTGTACGTCGCTCCGGAGCGCCTGGCCCTCCCTGGTTTCCAGCGGTTCCTTCAGTCTCTGGACGTCAGCCTGATCGCCATCGACGAGGCCCACTGTATCTCCGAGTGGGGGCACGATTTCAGGCCCGACTACCGGAACCTGAAATCATTGCGCCGGGACTTCCCCGGAGTGCCGGTGATCGCCTTGACCGCCACCGCCACCGAGCCGGTCCGAGAAGACATCGTCAACCAGTTGGGCCTCGACAAGCCCGAGATCTTCATCTCGAGCTTCAACCGGCCGAACCTGACCTACACAATCCAACCCAAGGCCGAGCCCTTGGGCTCCCTGCTCCACCTATTGGAGAAGCACCAGGGCGGCTCGGCCATCATCTACCGGTTCTCGCGAAAGGCCACCGAAGAGACGGCGCTGGAGCTGTCGGAGCGGGGCTTCAGCGCCCTGCCCTACCACGCCGGGCTGGAACGGGACCTGCGGCGGGAGACCCAAGAGAAATTCATCCGCGACCAAGTGCAGATCGTGGTGGCCACCATCGCCTTCGGCATGGGCATCGACAAACCGGACGTGCGGTTGGTGGTGCACTACGACCTGCCCAAGACCGTTGAGGGCTATTATCAGGAAACGGGCCGCGCCGGGCGGGACGGCCTGCCCAGTGATTGCGTGCTGTTCTATTCCTACGGCGACCGGTCCAAGCAGGAATATTTCATCAGCCAGATCGAAGACGACGATGAACGGGAAAAGGCCCACAACAAACTGGACCAAGTCCTGGTGCTGTGCGACCTTCAAACCTGCCGCCGCGCCTACCTGATGGAGTATCTGGGGGAGTCATGGCCCCAGACCGATTGCGGCGGATGCGATATCTGCCTGCTGCCCAGGGAGGAATTCGACGCCACCGAGATCGCCCAGAAGATACTGTCCACTGCCATTCGCACCGGCGAGCGGTTCGGTGTGAATTATCTGGTGGACGTCCTACGCGGCTCGGCCAACAAGGCCGTCCGCACCAGGGGCCATCACGAGTTGCCGGTTTTCGGCATCTCCAGGGACGTCGACTCGGACGATTTGAAAGAGATGGTGCGGTCTCTGGTCACCAACGGACTGCTGGCCCAGAACGGCGGCGATTACCCGACACTGGGCGTCTCCCAGAGAGGACATAAGTTCTTGAAGGACCGGGAGAAGTTGACCCTCACCCGGCCCAAGCAAGCTGCTCCGGTCCGCCAAGTTGCGTTCCCTGGAGATCGGGAGACTGCCTACGACACCAAGCTGTTCGACGAATTGGCGGCACTGCGTCTGGAGATCGCCACCGACCGGGAGGTGCCCGCCTACCAGATCTTCGGCAATAAATCGCTGCAGCAGATGGCCTTCCACATGCCCCACAACGAGCTCGAATTCTCCAAGATATCCGGAGTGGGCGATGCCAAGCTCCGCGATTTCAGCGAGCGGTTCTTGGAAGTGATCAACGGATATGTAGAGGCCAACGGGCAGCCGGCGGCCGTCAACCGCGTCCCGGTGTCTGCTCCTAAGAACCGGGTGCGGGGCATCAGCATGAGCATCCGCGAGACCAAAGACCTGGTGGCCCAGGGTCTCTCATTTGAAGAGGTTGCCGAACAGCGGGGGATCAGCGAGACCACCATCCGCAGCCACCTGGAGCGTTTCATCCAAGAAGGCGGCCAGGTAGACCTGGGACACCTGATGCCGCCCGAAGACCGGCGGATCAAGATCGCAGCAGCCTTCAAAGAGATGGGGGAGGCCCGCCTAACCCCCGTACGTGAATTCCTCGGAGACGACTACACCTGGGACGAGCTGGCCGTAGTGCGCATGGACATGCGGCAGCAGGAGTACCATGGAGAGCCGGTGGGGTAGTTCGGTTCATCAGGCGCCCGTGACCATTCTCATTTCTTGAGAGGGCTTCTCTCCCGCTCATCCTGAGCCTGTCGGAGGACGCAACTTTGCGATGGGATATTACGTTTACATCCTACGATGCTCCGATGGTTCCTATTACACCGGCCATACCCATCAGATGGAAGCCCGCTTGGTTGCCCACCAATCAGGGCATTTCTCGGGGTACACATCTGAGCGAATTCCGGTCGAACTAGTTTTCTTGGAAGAACTGAATTCAAGGGATGAAGCGTTCAGACGTGAGCGTCAAATCAAAGGCTGGTCACGGTCAAAGAAAGAAGCTTTGATGGCGAATGACTGGGAGAAGTTAGTACTTTTGTCCAAGCCTGAGCCACACGAATCGAAATTGACCTCAGAACAACCACGTGGTTCGACAGGCATCGGTCATACCTGGACCGAAACCCGTATGGTTTGGGACTGCGGCTCTACAGCCCCAACGCATCCGCCAAACGTCGGCGGTGGAACTTGGGGTCGCCTAGGTAATGGTAGAGGGTGCGGGACGCGGTGGTGTGCAGGGTCAATCCGTACTCAGTCATGCTCCCCACCCCGGCGTGGACCTCGTGGGCGTAGTTGCAGGCCTCGTAGTAGCCCTCGCTGCCCACCGCCTTGGCCAGGTGAACGCTGTCGGCCGCGTCCCGGCCGATGTCCAACTTCCAAAGGGCCTCGTAGGCGGTCCACCGGGCGGCGTCCAGGGCGTTCAGCAAGTTGATGACCTGGTCCTGCACCCGCTGGAACCGGCCGATGGGGGTTCCGAACTGGTGCCGCGTCCGGCTGTAGTCCACCGACAACTCGTAGATGGCCTGGCTGCCGCCGACCTGGTAGGCGCAGAGTACGGGAATCGTCTTGGCTTCGGCTCGCTCCAGAGCATCCCACCCACCAGCAAATTTACCGCCAAGCACCTGCGTCGAGTCCGCGGACACGTTCTCGATGGCGATCTCCGACAGGTTCCAAGCGAATCCGGGAAGAATCCGGATGCCGATGCCAGAGTTGTCGGCGGGGATAATCACCAGCCCGACGTCGTTGCTCTCTTCGGACCGGGCGGCGCAGAGCAGGTGGGTGGCTGATTCGCCGTCATACACGTAGGCTTTTTTGCCGTTCAGGGAGAACCCGTCGCCGTTGACCTTGGCCGTCAGACGGACATCGCCCTCCTGCCAGCCGTGGTCGGCCTCGGTGATTGCGGCCACCATCCGAACTTCACCGGTGGCCATTCGGGGCAGCCATTCCTTTTTCTGATCTTCGGTGCCGCCTTCCAAAATCGTCAGCGCCGCCAGGACAGCGGAACTGATGTGCGGGCCTGGAACCGGGCCGCGGCCCAGTTCCTCAAATAGCACGCCGGCGTCGGTGAATGACCCGCCCTCGCCACCGTATTGAGTGGGAATCAGTATGCCCAGCCAGCCGGTCTGGGTTAGCTGTTGCCACGGGCCCTCGGGCGTGGGTTCCGTGGGCGAGGCAATCTGCAACAGGGTCTCTTTGGGGTATTCCTGCTGCACGAAGCGGCGCACCGCAGTCTTCAGCATCTCTTGTTCGGGGGTTAGGGACAGGTCCATATTTTCCTCAGGTTGTTAGCTTTTTGCGAAATTTGGAGAGGCGGGCATTTCACCCTCACCCTAACCCTCCCCTAGAGGGAGAGGGGATTATTGCCCTTCCCCTCACGGGGATGGGGGACGGTTTATCTACGCCAGAGCGCCGGCTTTTTCTCTTACTTCGCGGCCGATGCCGATGCGCCGGGACATGATTACCTTCTGGATGTCGGTGGTGCCGCCGGGGTGGATGGCGATGATGCCGGCCCGGGAGTGGGCTTCCATGTGACCTTCCGAGGCCCCTAGTTCTGGGTCGAAGGTCAAAGCGGCCGGTCCCAGGATGTCCAAGATGTGTCTCGACATCTTCAGGCCGAGAGTCTTCCGCAAATAGGACGCCTGTGGGCCCTCGTAGGTGGTGGTTACTCCGCTATGGCGCATCCAATAGTTGCGCAGTTGCAGCAACCGCACGATCTCCTGTTCGATATACACATCGACCAGCTTTTCGCGGGCATCCGGGTCTTTGGCGATCGGCTCGCCGCGCCTATTATTTTCGCGGCAGTATTCGAACAGCTTGTCGACGACCACGTTTCGGGAGATCCTCCCGCCGGTTCCGTGTTCCAACTCTAGGTGAGTCGTGGCCACTTTCCAGCCCTGGTTGTGGCCGCCGATGAGGTTGAAAGAAGGCACGCGGACGTTGTCAAAGAACACGGTGTTTTTGACGCCCGACCCAGCCCCCGACTCGCCGCCGGAGATCAGCAGGTCCATCGGTTGGACCGTGATGCCGGGCAGGTCTGAAGGAATCATGAACCAACCCAGGTTTTCGTGGCGCTTGGCCTCGGTGTCGGTCACGGTGAGGGTCCACATGTAGTCGCAACCCAAAGAACTACCCACAAAGACCTTCTGGCCGTTGATGATGTAGTCGTCACCGTCCTTGACCGCCGTGCTCTTGACGTTGGCCAGGTCGGAACCTGCTTCCGGCTCAGATAGCAACTGCCAGGTGCGGACCAGTCCCTTGAATATGGGAGGCAAGAAGTACTCTTTCTGCTCTTCGGTGCCCCAGACTACTATGGACGCGCCGCCCAGCCTTCCGCCGGAATCGTAGAAAGGAGGGATGGTCAGCCCGGCCGACTCTGCCTCTTCTTCCAGAACGATGGCATGGTCAACGTCCAGGCCGCCTCCGCCATATTTGGTTTCAGCGGTGGACCAGAGCCAGCCCTTCTCGCCAAGCCTGCGGCCGAATTCGCGCCGCTTCTGATACTGTTCCTCGGTCAGGTCTATAGGGTCGGCCGGGTGGACGATACCGCTAGGGATATTGTCTTTCATCCAGGCCTTGACCTCTTGGCGGAACTCTTCTTGCTCTGGGGTGTATTGGGGTTCGAAGTCCATGGGTAATTCCTCGTTACTAGCCCGATTCCATCGAGGCAGTCAGCGTTTTTGGAACATTGATCGATTTAGGATTATGCCTTATTGAGAGATGGGGCAACAAGTCTGAACACCGCGATAGCTGACAGCTACTATTGCGACTTCAGCGCCCGGCCGGGTAGGGCGCCGGTGTGGGTTCCATTATCGATGACCAACTTGCCATTAACAATGACGTAGTCGATGCCTACAGGGTATTGTTTCGGGTCCGCAAACGTCGCTTTGGCTTCAACGGTGTCCGGGTTGAAGACCACCACATCGGCCTTCATGCCATCTCGCAGGATTCCCCGGTCCTGGAGTCCCAAACGCTGGGCGGGTAGGGCAGTCATCTTGCGGACCGCTTCTTCCATCCGGAATAGTCCCTCTTCCCGGGCGAACTGGCCCAGTACATAAGGAAAGGTGCCAAAGGTCCGGGGGTTGGGCATCTCGCCGGTCAGTACTCCGTCCGAGCCGACCATGTGGGCGGGATGGCGGACGAGGGTGCGGATGTTCTCCGGGTTTCCCGTTCTGGCCACGAAGGCCACTTCCAGGTTCTCTTCTATAAGTAGGTCGCAGATGCTGTCCACCATCTTCTTGCTCTGGAAATCTGCCAGGTCGGTCATGGACCGGCCCTCCCATTCCTTATTCTTGTCGGAGCCGATGTGGCTGAAGATGTAGTTGTCCAAAGTCGACCCCCACATCGGGTTTACGGCGTCGCCGATCTGCTCACGGACCGCGGGGTCCTTGATTCGCTCCAACAACACGGTGGGCCCTCCGGCATGCACCCAATACGGAAGCAGCGAGTGGAGAATGGTGCTGGCGGCGGCATACGGGTATTGGTCGAAGGTTACGTCAACTCCGGCGTTCCGGCCCTCGTCAACCAGCCAGATCATCCGCGGGCCCATGCCGTCCACCGGGCTGTGGAAGTGGGAGATGTGCACCGGCACGCCGCTTCGTTGGCCGATCTCGATGGCCTCCCGGAAGGGGTCCAGAAGCTGGTCTCCCTTGGTATAACGCGCGTGAGTCATGTAGAACCCGCCCAGGTCGGCGATGGCCTCGGAGATGGCCACCAACTCGTCAGTGTCGCTGTAGGCCCCTGGTGGATAGGTCAGGCCGGTGGCGAAACCGAAGGCCCCGTCCTGCATGCCCTGTCGGGCCAGTTCCTTCATCCGGTCCAGTTCCGGAGGGGTGGGCGCCCGGTCCTCCCAGCCCATGGCCTCGATGCGGATGGCGGCGTGGGGCACCATGAACGCCACGTTGCATGCGGCGCGGCCGTCCAGAAGGTCCAAGAACTCCGCCACGGAACTCCAGCGAGCATCCGGCGGCGGAGTGCCGTTGATGGCGGCCAGGAAAGTAAGTAGTTGCTCCAGTTTGGGCGGCGAGATGGGCGCGTAGGACAGACCGTCCATGCCGATGGCCTCGGTGGTGACGCCCTGCCTGATCTTCGCCTGGTGCTCGGGTTCGGTCATGAGCTTGAGTTCCGAGTGGGAGTGCATGTCGATGAAGCCGGGACAGACTATCGAGCCCGCGACGTCGATGATTCGCCCAGCCTGGACCTGGGAGGTGTCTCCCTTGAGCACTGTAACCGTGTCTCCGGTCACTCCCAGGCTGGCCCGGAACCACGTCTGGCCCGTGCCGTCTACGATTCGGCCATTTCTGAGCAGCAGGTCGAACATGGTCTCTCCCTAATCTATGATCCCAGGTATCTGTTGGTTGGCTTGTACCTGAGCGCGTTCCATTAAGCCGGTCCTTTAAGCCATCCTCTCAGGCGCACCCTAAAGTACCACAAAGTTGGTAGCCCAAGTCAGGCATCCGTCCTTGCCAGTGGGCAGGGTTGAATATAATATTGGTTGAAATCAGGGCCTGAGCGCCAAACAGGGCGTTCTCCTCCTGATTATCAAACGAAAAATTAACCCGAGGGAGGCTCCAAATGGCGACCGTTGGAATCGATCACCTGGCCATGCCCACTGCCGATGCGGAAAAACTTATCGCCTTCTATAAGAAGCTAGGGTTCGCGATCAACGACGAGGAAGAATGGAGGGCCGGTGAGGCCAGCATCTTCTCGATACAGGCCGGCGACTCAAAGATTAACGTGCACCCTGAGGGCTTCACCGCCAGCCTGCGCGGCGACACTGCCGTGCCTGGATCCGCCGATATCTGCTTCGTCTGGGACGGCACCGCTGAAGAGTGCCAGCAGATGCTGGCCGATGCAGGGGTTGAAATCATCAGGGGGCCCGGACCGCGCAAGGGCGCCCGCGCAAGGGGTTCCTTGCCCGCCGTGAGCATGTATGCCCGCGACCCCGACCATAACCTGCTGGAATGGATGGTCTACCTTTAAACAATGGTGTCTAAACAAAGGTGTCGCTTTAGGGGCGGGGTCACATTCCTGTAGGCGAACGCCCGTAGGTGGACGATAGAGGCGCGGAACTTGAAGATTCCGCGCCTCTTCTCTTGAGATTGAATCCACCTAGCAAAGGTATCTTGAGGTCGTTTTGCTTCGTCCCAGATTTCCCCAAAAGATTGGGAGTTTTAGCGTTTGATGGTTGGCGGAATCACTGTATCCTAGAGGTGTGAGTATCTGGGAATCCCATCGTCGGAGATGATCCCCATACGAGCCTGAAGGCCTGTTGGCCGGGTAAATCGAATATATATACCCTTTTCGTTTAAATTATGTCTATCAGGTTATGTAATCAGCAAGCATAATAGACCCGGTAAACGGAACTAGTGGGATACCCTGGCTGAATTTGACATCACGGCGGCTAACATTATAAATTATGATAGTGTACGGCCATACCCTTAAGGTGGGTACCTTTGTTTCCAATACCCAAGCTATTGCTAGGATTCTTGGTTGGACTGGGGTGTGTACTGAGCAGGAGGCTTAATGGTTTCACAAGCATTTAGAGAAACAGAGGCGTCGCGTACGGCAAATAACAAGAACGCAAACCGGATCGCATCGCCTTCGGTCGTGATTGGCTTGGGGTCCACCAGTTGCCAGATCGCGAGGCGGTTGGATGAGGTTTCCGCATCATGGAGCTTCTCCGACCGGAAGAGCCTTGGCTTCCTATACATGGATACCCGCGAGGCGACCAGGGGCGAGATTTCCCGGTCCTCCCGGTTCATCCCTCTGACTCTGCCCCACTTCTCAAACCTGCGTGACATGCGTCCGTGGATCACGGAGTGCGTGCCAGAGTTGAAGAACCTCAGCCTATCCCGTGAGGGAGCGCTGGGAACGCTGGCCAACGCCGGAGTCGCCGGAAGATTCAATTACAGCAACCTGCGTGGCCACATCGACGCAACGATCGAACAGGTCTGCCCCTACTACGAGGGCGTGACCTACCTCAGGATCCATGTGATCGCCTTCCTGGGCGGCGGGACTGTGGGCGCCCTACCGGTGCTGCTTGCGGCGCTGGCCGAAGCCCGCGGCACTTCATATAACTTCAGCGTCGTGCTCCACCTGGTGCTGCCCCAGCGTGGCATGTCCCGGGATCCGGAAACCACCTACCCGCTGCAGCTAAGGAACGCTTACTCCACGTTGCAGTTCCTCCGCGCCGCCAGCGGCGTTGAGGTCGGCAAGGGCGAGTACACCGGCAAGGATAGCTACCAAGTCACCGTTTACCCCGATAAGATCATCAACGCTCCCGGACCCCACTTCGATGTGGCATTGCTGCACCGTTCACCCAAGGACTCTTTACCGGTCCAGCGGGTTCACGTAGCGAGGATACTTGAGGGATTGGTGGCCGACGCCTGGGGCACCGGTCAGGACTGGTGGGCCCGTTACCACGAAACCATGCGTGAGGCCAATAACAATATGGACGCACGCTTCGGCTCGATTAGTTCCCGTGAAGTCGGTTTGTTGGAAGGGTTCTTCGTACAGACCGCCAAGCAGTACCTGCAAAACCAATGGCGGACCCAGATGTAGGGAGGAAGAGGAATGGCCAGGTTTAGTTTTAGAAGAAAACGGCTGTCATTCAATGAGATGACCAACCGGGTTCCAACGGCCATGGACCCCTTGGAATTCCTTGGCACCGGCCGTACCGGATCAAGAGACGCATTCGCACAGATCCATGGCGCCATCCATGGAGTCTTGGGCGAAGTTGAGCGGTCGATCAGTTCCTTGTTCGAACGGCTGCGGCCCGACGGCAATATCAGCGACCGTATGGTGCTTGAGGCCAACGCCGAACTGCGGACCGAACTGGCACGCGCCAACACTTTCGCAGACGTAAAGCGCGACGAGATGCTGATCAGCATCGGCAACACGCTGGAAAGCCTGTACATTCAGAGGCTGATCATCGCACCCGAAGAGGAGCCGCCCGTTAGACGGTGGGCCGCCCTGGCCGACAGGGCTATCAGACGGGACCTGCCGGTAGTGTCTGAGCCACGCCACAGCAACCTCGATGTCTCGCCCAACGACCGTAAAAAGCGGCTGGGCAAGTGGCAGGCTGAGACCGACGAATATCTGGAAACCGTTTGCCTCAATCACGTGGGAGAGGTCATCAACGGTCTCCTGGAAGAACTGGCTGAATATTCCGCCAGTTGGTCCGAGTTGATGGTCGACCTTAGACGTTTGGCCAGTGCGGGAGGCCGCCTGTTCCAAGAAGTGACCGACGCCGAGCATTGGTCCTTTGACAGCGACGATCCCACGGTGAAGAACCTCCTGACCGGTGAGCAGGCTCAAGACATCTCCATGCGCATCCTGAGCCGGTTCCAGCTAGGCAACCAAGACCTATCCGAGATCGCTGAGACGGTCCACGAGTCCCTGGCCGGAAATCCGGTCTATGGGTCAAATAGGGTCGACCCTCAGGAGTTGCAAGAGCTGTTGGCCCGGGCAACCGCGCAGAAGATTCGGAGCACTGTGTCCATCGACACCGGCTTCCTGTCCCTGATGTCCAACGGCTCCCGGTTCGGCGAAGAATTGGGCGAACTCCTGGTGGACATGCACATGGGCGCATCAGCCATGGAAGAGAAGATGTGGCGCGTGGGCGACGTCCGCGTGGGTCACGTCGACTCTGCCTCCGGCGTCGGCATCACGGCGTCCAACCTCCACGACTCGGTCCTTCGGGGTCTTGGCGGCGGGCGGAAGTTTGCCGCGGTGGAAGGCCACCCCGGCGACAACCACCGGTTCGAGGTGCAGATGTCCACGGTCGGCGCCCCGGTTTCCGACCTCGCCATCTACCGCGACATGGTTAATGCCTGGTACGCCTGGCATTTCGAAGACATACGCACCGGCGCCAGCAACGGCGCCAGGAACGGCGATTCCTCGGGTTGGCTGGCCTCGGTCAGCAAGGAATCGTGGAAGCTGTACCCTGACATCGGAGAGGAAACCGGAGTGAGGCGGGCCATCATCGAACTGATCGATGACGACCTGAAGAAGCTCTGGGACGGCCGCGAAGACATTGCGACCCGCCTGACCGACGGTCAATTTGGCGAAGGCGACCTGTTGAAGGGCGTGGTCAAACCCCAGGACAAGATCCTGAACACGAAGGATTCTGATTCTTAGACTCCTCCGCAGCACAATCAGCTAACTAAAAAGACCGGCGCCCGGTGGCGGGCGCCGGTCTTTTTAGCTTCACTCAAGGGTGTTGACATTGTTCCGCCGATTCGTCGGACTATTCGTCCGGATGGGTGGTTATGAACTTGGCGGCCTTTGTCACATCGATGTCGGCCCTGATCTCGACATCGGCCATCTCCTCTTGCAACCGGACAACCACCGTACTGTCGTGGTTTGCCCAGCCCCGGTTCATGGCCTGGATGGCCAACTGCTCCGACAGGTTGGCGATCGGCATGGGGACATCGAACTCTTTGGCAAGTTCGGTGGCCAGGCCGATGTCCTTACGGGCCAGGCTCAGAGCAAACCCGGCGGGCTCGTACTCTCCCTTGAACACCGTCCGGACGAACCCCTCGTGCAGGACGTTCATGCGGCCCAGAGAACCCCGCCGGATGCACTGCCATAGGGCCTCGGTATCTACTCCGGCTTTCACTCCCAGGGTCATACCCTCAGCGATGGCCTGACGGACACCGTGGCCGATCATGTTGTGGACCAATTTGGCCACGGACCCGGCTCCTATCTCCCCGGCGTAAAACACCTTGTCGCCAAAGGCGTCCAGCAGCGGCTTGACCCGGTCAAAGACCTCTTTGTCCCCACCGACCATCACGGCCAGGTTGCGGCTCTGCGCCCCAGATTTCCCTCCGCTGACCGGCGCGTCCAAAACGTGGACGCCTTTCTCCCGGAACTTGGGTTCCAATTCGCGGATCAGGGTCGGCCTGCTGGTGGAGAGGTCGATGTAGACGGAACCGGGTTTGGCGCCCTGGAGCACTCCTTCCAGGCCAACTGCCACGGCCTCAACCTCTCTGGGTCCGGGCAACGAGGTGAATGTGACGTCGCACTGGCTGGCCACATCAGCCGGCGAACTGGCCAAGTGGGCCCCGCCTTCCAGGAACGGCCGGGTGGCGCCTTCGTTGATGTCATGAACGACCATCTGGTATCCGGCCTTCTGAATATTTCCGGCCATGCCGCCGCCCATGTTGCCGAGCCCGATAAATCCTACGGTTTCCATCTGAGTCTCCTTAATCTAGGTCTGATGACTGGTTTTAATTGCAAGGCTACTGCTTTTGAGGCGGATTATATACTCGGCGATACCCTGGCACCACCGGCTTCGGGAATATCCATTTTGTGCCGCGCGCGAATCTGGGCTAAACTCTTGGCGGATTCCCAAACTCGATTCCAGAGGTGCCCCTTGCTTTTTCCAACAGAAGAAACCGACCGGTTACTAGCCAACCTAAAGAGCGGCAAGCCCTCGCTCTGCGCCTATGTCTTCAGCCACCCCAACATGGTGGAGGTGGCCGGCATAGCGGGAATCGACTGCTTCATGGCCGATATGATGTTCACCGCCCACGACTGGGACAACATCGCCCATCTGGTTCGGGCGGCCCGTGGCACCGGCATATCTCCAATAATCCGTGTGCAGTCATTCCCCTGGGCGGAGGGCACCGACCGGCGCACCATCTCAGACGCCGCGCGGGCCCTGTCGCTGGGCGCTACGGCGGTCACGGTGTCCGTGGGCTCGGCACAAGAAGTCCGGGACCTTGTGGAGCTCAAGGACGACTGGCACCGGCAGATACATCTGCGCCGCTTCTGGACGGCCGAGGAGTTCCCGGAATACGCCGCCAAAGTCCGCGCCGGCACCCTGATCGTTCCCACGGTGGAGAGCGAAGGCGCCCTGAACGAATTGGACGAGATATTGGCCATCGACGGGATAGAACTGGTCTGGCTGGCGGCCGGCGACGTCACAAAGATCCTGGGCGTGCCCTTCAAATACGAGGACCCCAAAGTGATGCGGCTGGTGGAAGGAGCGGTTAAGACCGCTGAGAAGAACGGCGCCGCCATAATGTACAACATGGGCCTGGACTCGCCTGATTTCGATTCCATGGCCGCCGCCGCCAAGCGGCTGTTCGACCTAGGGGTGCGAGTAGTCGGCCTGGGCGCGATGGAATGGCACATGCAGATGGCCCTGGAGCACATCCGCAAGAATTCGATTGGTTAGTCGCGGCGAAGAATTGCTACGCGTAACTCAGTTGCTGTAGAGCCAGTCAGGAACGGGACGGCGCTCGCCCGATGCGCCCCTTGCTAGAGAATCTTTTAGCACCCCATATTTGGAGCGGAACGGTCTCACCCGGTTGGGTGTCCCGGTGCGGCCCAGGCCAACAAGAAACATGAGGCTTTTCCCGGCCGCATGGGGCGAGAAGAAGGCGGTTACAGCGTCGTCGAAGAAGGTCATACCGGTTGCGCCCAGTCCCAGTGAATGGGCGGCGATGTAGACGTTTCCACCCATCACTCCCGCTTCCAACTGCGCGGTCCTGTAGCCCCGGTTGCCCAGCCGTCCCAGGGCCCAATCCAGGTCGGCCAGGAAGAATACCACCGCGCTGGCGTCAGCCCCTAGGGCCTGCTCGAAACACAAGTGACCAGCCGCTGCCCGGAACTCCCCTTCTTTCAAGAGCTGTAACTCGCCGCCAGATTTCCCAGATTCCCTGGAATAGTAGTAAGCGCCCGGCTTTAGGCCGTCCACCGCGTTTACTATCAGATAAGACTCGGTCAGACCGCCGCCAAAGTCGGCGGGCATGGCTGCCGCCGACGCCGCCAGCAGGGCCGAAAGCTGCTCCGAAGAGATTGCCTCCGTGTCGAATCGGCGCGTCGAACCCCGCTCAAGGATCGACTCACCTAAGGGCGCCGATGCGATTGACGGTGGGGGATCCGTCTCGTTCTCATGAGCATGGCCGCGCCATTCCGAGACCTTCTCCGGTGATTCCAGGCGAGATTCGCTATGGAGAAAGTCTGACTCCGGGTAAGGAATGGCATCGCTGAAACCGAGGTCGCCCGAGTCAATCGAAGAAAGGACTCTAACGATGTACGGCCGCGCTCCAGCGGCCCGTCCCAAGGGAACCAGGCAGGTGCTGGCCTCTTGCTCCGAGTCCACGCCCAAGACTTGGTCTACGTCACGGTCTACGAACCCAGCCATCACACGGGCCGGCTGGCCCAGGGAGTTGGCCGTTGCTAGAACATTTGCCAGCACGGTGCCGTTGTCCCAGAAGCAGTAGCGGTAGCCCCGGGTGCGGTACTTCCAGGCGCTGCGCCAGAATATTGCCGTGCTGACCAGCGTGACGGGGACCGACGCCAACGACTCGTCAGCGGAGGCGGAGGCCAGGTTCCCCCGGAAGTCGCCCGTTCTGAGTTGGGTTAGGGCGTTATCCGCCGGGGCATAGTGGTAAACACCGGCAGCCAGTCCCGGCAGGTCACCGCAGACCAGGTACAACTCGATGGGGTAGAGCGCCCCAGCCGAGGCCGCTGCCCGGTAGTGGACCTCTCCCGCAGACGCAGACATGCTTTTTCTGATCAGGCCGGCAGAGTAGTGGAGCACCTGGGCAATTGCCTGCAGATCCAAAGGCCCGGAAGCCGCGGTACCTGTTCCGGAGACCGCTTCCAGGGCGGGCATATCGGGGGATGGGGCGTCGGGGAGAGGTATCTGGCTCAGGCCAGGATAGGACTTGTACAGCGGCGGCTTGGTGAGCAGGTTGATGTAACTCAGCTTGGTGGCGTCGTGGAACGCTCGGGCCGCTTGTTGATCGCCGTTGGCCAAGATAGTCTCCACTTAAATTAGGTGTCTAGTACCATTGGTTCGAAAAGCCTTTGGGGTCGTCCGTTCGTCCTCAGCCCCGTCGAAGGGCCCTGGTTTCGGCGCGGTCATGGTTCGGCGTCCTTCCCCTGCCCCCGCAGGGCATACGCGGAAGGAACCACGAACGGTCGGTATCTCAGGTTATCGATGCAAGGGACTAGATCGTGCCTTTGTATTCGGGGGTGCGCTTCTCGACGAAGGAACGGGCCGCTTCGGAGTGATCTGGATGGCGGGAGCTACGTTCTTCCATGGCCAGACCCACGTCCAAAGACATGTTCAGGTCGGCCCACACCTTCTTATTGATGGCGTGCTTGGTGCCCCTGATGGCAAGAGCTGGGCCATTGGCCAAGCGTCGCGCCAGGTCCATACACTCTGCCATGAGCTGGTCGTGGGGGACGACCTTATTGACCAGACCGATGCGCTCGGCCTCGGCGGCGTCGATGATATCGCCGGTCATCAGAAGTTCCTTGGCCTTGGCCACTCCTACCAACAGGGGCCAGATGACCGCCCCGCCGTCTCCGGCCACCAGACCGGCCTTCACATGGGTGTCGCCGATGCGGGCCTGGTCCGAAGCGTAGATGATGTCGCAGAACAGGGCAATGGTCGCGCCCAGCCCGGCCGCCACACCGTTCAGAGCGCAGACGATGGGCTGCTCGACCCAGAGCATGTTATGTAAGATCCGGCGGCCACTCTGGGAGATTGCTCCCATGGGACGTTGCTCCAGAACATTTGCCGCGCCGCGTTCATCCATGGACCGCACGTCGCCGCCGGAGCAAAACCCCCGGCCCGCGCCGGTCACCACCAGAGCGCTCACGCTGCCGTCGAAGGCCACCTGGCCAAATACCTCTTCCAGTTCCCGGTGCATCACCCGGTCAACGGCGTTCAGCCGCTCCGGGCGGTTCAAGGTGATGGTCAGGACTGATTCGTCCTGCTCCACCAAAAGTGTCTCGTATTTGTAGTCCGGCATGTTGGCCTCCGTTATTCTCCTAGGCGGTATCGAGCCCAAAGGTGCGGTTCAGGCGGGCCATCATATCGTAGTAGCAGGCCGTGAACGCCAGAGCGACGGCGCCCTCATCTCCCACCAGGTGGGTCGTGGCTTGCCAAGTGGAATCGCGCATCTTGTCCCGGAGGACCTCCTGCGCGAAGTGCACCCAGATACCCTCTTTCGGCAGCAGACCGCGGGGCCCGGTCCCGGCGGCTATCCCATCTATGACCGCATCGCTGACACCGGCCTCCCTCGCCAACGGAACAGATGAATCCCAAAGAGCTTGGCTCCCACGTTCATGGGCCACGGTCAAGGCCACAGTGAGGGTTACCCAAGGTTCCAGGCCGGTCCGCCCCAAAACTTCGTGCAGGCCGGCTAACCCCGACCCTACTTCAGGGTTGGCGAATAGGGCCTGGAAAGTGGCCGACATGCCCGACCGAGGCTTGGTAGCTTGTCCGTACCGGGCCTGCATCTCGGCAGAGAGTTTCATTTCCGGGGTTGACGGCAAACGTGTCATCGGTGCTCCTTTGGCTGATTCCGACTCCGCCAATGATTATTCCGCCATGGGTCTTGCCTCGGCTTCCACGGTGGCGTCCCGGGGGCCGAAGAGGTCCCACGGGGCAAAGGATTCCACGAAGGCTTTAGCGTCCTCAACGGTGTCGAACCCCTTTTGGGAGCGGTCGGGCTCATACCCCATGGTCCTGGCGTAGGCGTCGATACCGCGCTTGTTCTCACGGTACCCGCCGATGACTTCCTCGAGTCCGGCTGTATCGTCGATGATCAGGTTCTGTCCGCGTTTAACGTTTCTCCAGTAGACGCTCATGTCGCTTTCTATCCTCTCAGGAAGCTGGGCTCCCGTTGGGTTTTTGGTGGCTTGTCAGGACTAGCTTGGTTTTCGATGGAATATTGTCCCACCTCCGATTCCATCGAGAGTCTCGACTTGGTCGGACCTAACCCTCCCACCCTTCCTCGGAAGGACGACGGGAGATGGGACATCTATGCGATGGCTGACTGCTTAGGCGCCACCCATCGCGAGAACTTCGTCGAATTCTTCTTTGGTTACGGGTTGGATTGATAGGCGCATGCCTTTTCTGATGAGCAGCATGTCTTTCAGTTTGGGGTTGGCTTTTATGTCGTCCAGAGTTATGGGGTTGGGCAGCGCGCGTTCTCCCTTGATGTCGACCATGGACCAGATGGGGTTTTCCGCCGTCGCCTTGTGGTCATAGTGTTGGTCGTCGGGGTCCAGGCCGTGGAAGTCGTCGTACCCTTCCCGGACAACGCTGGCGACGCCCACCACCGACAGGGGCTTGGCGTTGCTGTGATAGAAAAGGATGCCGTCGCCCACCTTCATGTCGTCGCGCATGGAATTCCGGGCCTGGTAGTTACGGACGCCGTCCCATTCGGCCCACCCGTCGGGCTCGTTCATCAGGTCGTCGAAGGAATAGGCGTTGGGCTCGGACTTGAAGAGCCAGTAACGGTTCTCGGGCATGTCTGCTCCTAGCTGTCGGTCGCGATTTCATCGAGGACTTTCAGCGTAATTTTATCCCGGCTGCTTCCATGTCGAAACAGCCTTCAATCAGGTCCTCGCGTTCTTGGCGGAGGACGTCTTTTCGAACCCGCAAGCTGGGCGTGCGGGGCAACTCGTTTCTGATCTCCCAGTACCGGGGAACCTTGAAGTAGGCCAGGTTCTCGGCGCACCAGTAGACCAGTTCTTCGGGGTCCGGTGTTGCGCCTTCCCGAGGCGTGACGTAGGCCTTGACCTCGTCTTCGCCCAGTTCCGAGGGCACTGCCAATACGGCGCAGTCCAGCACGTTGGGGTGGCGCTTGACCACGTTCTCGACCTCCTGGGACGAGATGTTCTCCCCACGGCGGCGGATGATGTCTTTCTTGCGGTCGACGAAGTAGAGGAAGCCGTCAGCGTCAACCCAGCCCAGGTCTCCGGTGTAGAGCCAGCCGTCCCGCAGGGACTCGGTGTTCTGCTCGTCGTTGCGCCAGTAACCGGGCATGATGGCCGGGTTGTGGATGGTTATCTCGCCCACGGTGTCCACGCCCACATGCACTCCGGTCACTGGGTCGGCGATGCGCACCTGGTTCTCGAAGCCGCCCTGCGGGTGTTGGCGCGGCTCTCCAGACGACCCGGCGCGTCTTTCTACCCCGATCTTCTCGATGGTCCCGAAACAGGTCTCGGTCATGCCAAAGCCGACGATTATGTCGGTATCGAACCGGTCTTGGAAGTCGGCCAGGAAGTCGGGCGGGAATGACGGCGAGCCATAGAACAGCCGGACGGTGTTGTCTTTGTCGTCGGGCGACGGCTCGTTCTTGGCCAGTACCGGCATCATCATACCGATGAAGTTCACGATGGTAGCCTTGGCTTCCCGCACCTGGCCCCAGAAACGCGACGCGCTGAAGCGGTCGGTTACCACCAAGGTGCCCCCGGCAGCCAGTGCCCCCATGGTGGAGTAGTACTGGATGTTGGCGTGGTAGTAGGGCAGGCAGGTGAAGAACCGGTCGTCGGGGGTGGCTTCGGTCCAGTGGGCGAACCCCTGCCCGGCGGCCACGTACATCAGGTGGGTCACCTGCACTCCCTTGGGGTTGCCGGTGGTGCCTGAGGTGTAGACCAGCATGGAAATGTCGTTGGGCGATATCTCGGGCATTGCTGCCAGGGGCACAGCCACGTTATGGGCCTCGCCAAAATCGGTCCAACTGGACGGGGAGTTCAACTTTCCCCCGTCTCGAAGCAGCCTGATCTCAACACTGGAGGCCAGATTGGCTGCAGCCTCGGCGACCTCAAAAAGCGATGAATCGCTGACCAGGCCTTTGGCCTCGGAGTTGTTCAGGATGTAGGCCATCTCGTCCCGCTTGTAGGCCGTGTTCACCGGCACGGCGATGGCCCCGATCAGCGACAGGCCGAACCAAGAGTAGACGTATTCGATGCAGTTGGGCAGGAACAGGCAGACCCGGTCGCCCTTCCCGATACCCAAGCCGCCGAACATGGCGGCCGACTTCCGGACGCCGTCATAGAACTCTTGATAAGTCCGGCTCAGGCCGCCGATCTCGATAAAAGTCTTGTCGGGGTGGCGGGCCACCACCTGTTCCAGGAACTGGCCCAGGGACTGCTCCCACGCTTTTTTCGAGTCGGTCGGCATAGATTGGAAACCCTTTCGGAAGTCTGAGAATAAACCCGGCTGTGCCGGTCAAACTAACATGTGGCGCATGGGTGGTCAATGGGCCTGTATAATGCCCGATATGCCAGATACAGAGTCGCAGGCGACCCCAGTTTCAGTGGACCCAAACCGGCTGAAGATTACCAATGACGCTGCTACGGAAGGCACGTTGATCGGGTTCCGGTGCAACGAGTGCGAGACCACCGTGTTCGGTCCGGCCGTCTTCTGCCAGCAGTGCACGTCCACCGACCTTGAGGCCGTGGAGTTGGGGGTTAAAGGCACGCTGTTCAGCTACACCATAGTCAGAATCCCGCCCGCCGGTTGGCCCGGCGACGTGCCATACGTACTAGGCCAGGTGGAGCTGCCTCAGGGGCCTCAAGTGCTGGCGGAGGTCATCGGCTGCGAGCACGATGACCTCAAGATCGGCATGATGGTGGAGATGACCCTCCAAGCGGTCCCGGCGGAGAACGGCGGACCGGACAAGGCCGTCTACAAGTGGCGTCCGGCTTGATCTCCCCGCAATGGGATAAAACCCGGCGGGTGTAATATTGTTATTGCCCAGCCAAGCAAGAATAGTTAGGTGACGACATGGATCCAGGAACAATTGAACATGAGGCGCTGGTTTGCCTCCCGAAGATCAAGCTAAACTCGCACAAAAGCTTCTCCTAAGCCTAGACTCACTCTCGGAAGATGAGTCCAATCAGGTATGGCTGGTCGAGGCCGACCGCAGGGCCCGCGAGTTGGACCGTGGTGACGTGCAGCCAATTGCCGCTGAAGAGGTCCGAAAGAAGGCGAGAAATCTGCTAAGGTTATCTATCAGTTTCACCCGGAGGCTGAAGGAGACCACCTTGAAACCATCGCATATTACGAGACTCAACGAGCGGGGCTAGGTGCGTCTTATCTTACTGAATTCGAAGCAATCCTGGAGTTGATTTGTGAGTCGCCAACTCGGTATCCGGTATAGCGAGACCCGGATGTCCGCCGTGTAACGTTGAGACGTTTTCCGTTCGCGGTTCTTTTCCGCGAATCCGACGATACGGTTCAGGTCCTGGCCGTTGCACACCGTCGTCGCCGCCCGTCGTATTGGCTAAGCCGGTCCTAATATCGGGTTGGAGTGCCCGGCCTGATCAGGAGAAAATTCCATGAACAAGATAAAACCCGGCCGTGAAGTGATGGTGGTGGGTGTTGGTCTGCACCCCTTCGGCCGCTTTCCGGACAAGGACCTGGGCGACCTGGCCATCGGGGCGGTGCTCCCCGCGCTGCAAGACGCAGGCGTCAAATGGAAGGACATCGCCATCGCCTACTTCGGCCACGTCTACTACCAGGGCATGTCGGTGGGCGAGACCACGCTGTCCAAGCTGGGCCTCACCGGCGTCCCCATCGTCAACGTCGAGAACGCCTGCTCCAGCGGCTCCACGGCCTTCTGGCAGGCCTATTGGGGCATCACTACCGGACTCTATGACCTGGCACTGGCCTTCGGCGCGGAGAAAGTGCCCCGCGGGCCGGTCACAGTGACCCCCGAGGACAGCCCGGAGCGGTACATCGGAGGCGACCACATGATGGCCGGGTACGCGCTGCGGGGCAAGCGCTACATGGAGGAGACCGGCGCTCCGGCCACGGCCCTGGCCCAGGTGACGGTGAAGGCCCGGCAGAACGCCACCATGAACCCCTTCGCCCACCGCAAGGACACCTACACCATCGAAGAGGTGCTGAACTCGCGTATGATCGCCGACCCACTGACCCTGTTCCAGTGCTGCCCGACCAGCGAGGGAGGCGCGGCGGCGGTGCTCTGCGCCCGGGAGGACTTGGCCAAGTACGGCATCGACGAAAGCCGGGCGGTGTCCATCGCCGCGGCGGTGTTGACTTCCGGCGAGTACAACGGACGGGGCGCCGACCACTCGGCGTTCAGTCCCTACCGCACGGAGCCGGCGGCCCTCCAGGCCTACGAGATGAGCGGCCTGGGACCCGAAGACGTGGACCTGGTGCAGGTCCACGACGCGGCGACCATCGGCGAGCTGCAGCAGATCGAGGCGCTGCACCTGTTCCCCTTCGGCGAGGCCTGGCAGGGGACAGTGGAGGGACGAACGGCTCTGACGGGCAACATCCCAGTGAACACCGACGGCGGACTGCTGGCCATGGGGCATCCCTTCGGCGCCTCGGGCATTCGCATGGTCCACGAAACAGTAACCCAACTGCGCGGCGAGGCCGGCCCCCGCCAGGTAGCCAACGCCCGAGTAGGCATAGCCCAATGCTCTGGCGCCGGAGACGTAACCACGGTGCATATCCTAACGCGGGGCTAACGCCCCGGCTGACAGCTACCTGGCCCTAAAACTGTCATTCTGAGGAGTGCCGCGACTCTGTCATTCCTCGTCGCTTCACTCCTCGGAATCTACCAAACACCACCTTCGCAGACTCTTCGCTGCGCCAAGGCGACACCCGGCAACCTGGCCGAACCAGAAAAAGGGGGTTTGAAAAGTCTTCGCCCATCGGCGGTCCTATTTCAGCGAAACGCTGACTGCAGGCCGTCCACGATGGAATCGGGACTGACACATCACATGCCCTCTTACCTAGTCCTGGCCGCCATGAAAGGCCGTTTCGTCTCCAACCAGGGAAACACCTACGACAACTTCCAGTTCATGGGATACTCTGACGGCGCCAATCCCATGGCGGCCGTCAGCGCCTTCTTCGACGCGCCGCCCTACCCCATAGTCTGGGGAGACGTGGAGTACCTGTGGGCCGAGCGGTTGGCCGATGACGAGGCCAACGGCCATCTTGGGGACTACGAGCGAGTGTATGTGGAGACGCTGCGGTCTCGGTGGGAGGGGGAAGAATAGGGGGCAAAGTCGGAGAGGCGGAACAGGAGTCCTCGCTCAGATTCTTCGGGTTATCCGTTCAGCGTAAGCGGTTCTGAGGGCTACTATTTCGGCTAGATCTTTCGCAGTCTGCTCCCCGTTCATCTGGTGGTGATTCTCGACCTCAATTGGGGGCTCAGCAGGGTACTAAGTATCTTGATGGTCGTGCTTTTCCCGGCGCCGTTGGGCCCCAGGAAGCCGAAGAACTCGCCCCGGTCAACGGAGAAATCAATGCCCGAGAGCGCTTTCACGCCGCCCGGATAGACCTTCACTAATT
>Ga0207966_1000048_pt1 | contig 58393 bp, 56 predicted proteins | sample Knorr_S23_td_NAD_FD_185611 | JGI IMG/M metagenome (GOLD analysis project Ga0207966, IMG submission 185611) | Marine microbial communities from Southern Atlantic Ocean transect - Knorr_S23_td_NADW_ad_2500m_LV_B (SPAdes) (version 2) | ecosystem: Environmental > Aquatic > Marine > Oceanic | place...
ATCTTCCTTTTCGGCCATCTGCTTCCGGTAGGCCGTCCATTGCACCTGTGTGATTATCGTCAGGAGTACCCCAGGCACGTAAAAAGTCATGATCGGTTGGTAAACCCCGTCGTTCAACCACCTGACCCCCAAGATCCCGAACACAAATATGAACGCCCAAGCCACCCCGCCAAACATCACATTTGTGTTCCATGGCGACCGGATGGCCAATAGCGCTCCCGACGGCCAGAAGATGAACATGGGAATCATGAACTCCGGCCGGTAGTACCAAGGCCTGGGGTATGACGGTCCTTGGTCTTCCTCTTCTTCCATCTAGTCCTCGACTCAACTGCCAAATCATTCTAGCACCTGGTTTTTAGATCGCGGAACGGTAGGATTGCAAGCTATCGGTTGGCCCAATTTCAGTCCTATTGACACCCATTACCACCATCACGATAATTACCTGAAATCTAGGCTCGTACCATGTGATTTTCAGGCTCCGGGACACCAGTTTATCCGTCCCGGAAAGAAGGAGCACCTTGGCCACCGTTAAGTATTCCTTAGAAGAGTTCACTCAAGACATGGAATCCTTTCTCAAGAGCCAACCCGGTGAACAGCAGATCTTCGACAAAGGTGCTGCTCGGCTTGAGCGGCTGGTCAACAACCCAGATTCCATACCTTTGGAATTCCGGCTTCCCCTGGGCGCCGGCCCCCGCCCCAACCACGCCTCGCGCATGCTCTATCAGGGCGAGAGCGGACTGCAAGTCACCGCAGTCGTCTGGGGCGCCGGTGACCACCTTGGCCCCCATGACCACCGGACCTGGGGCATGATTGGGATACTGGAAAACGCCATCACTGAAACCAGGTACCGCCGCGTGGACGATTACGACGTGGATGGCTACGCCAAGCTGGAGAAAGACCGAGCCGCCACGTACAAGCCCGGTGAGATTACCCTGCTGGTTCCCGATGAAGACGAGATTCACCAAATGGACAATCACACCGACCGGCCAACCGTGGAGATTCACGTATACGGCAACGACCTCCGGTCCCTAGACCGCAACAGCTTCAACCTGGAGACCGGCAAGATAACCACGTTCCGCACCAAGAAGTGGGACAACTGTTAATGGACAACGGGTATATGACCGGTTATCAGATGCGCGCCAGACACCTCGTCTGGCGTTTCGTATGGATTGGCGGATGCAAAGCCCCAAGTCACCAAAGTAATACCAGAGGAGAAACTCGATGGCGACGACACGACAAGACGGCGCGATTCCCGACTTTCTACGCATGGACGACGCGATCGGCTCGGACCCCGCTAACGCCAACAAGACCGGCAATTGGCACGGCTGGCCGACCAAAGACCTAAGCCCGGTCCACCTTATGGACGACGAGGGCCGCGTTGTACGCATCCGCACCCCGGTGATGGACCTGGAAGGCCTGATCACCCCCACCGACCTGCACTACACCGTGCAGCACTTCGATGTCCCACCGGTGGTGGCGACAGACCAATGGGAGTTGAAGATTCACGGCGAGGTCAAGAACGAGCTAACGTTGAACTTCGATCAGCTTAGGCGCTTCGCCGGCCGCAGCGTCCGTACGGTCATGGAATGTTCCGGCAGCGATGCGACTTTCTTTGAGTATTTCAAGGACGAGGGCCCCAAGCCTTCCCGCACTCAAGAGTGCATGATTCTCAGCGCCAGTGAATGGACCGGTGTCCCGCTAGCCGCCGTACTGAACGCCGCTGGTCTCTCGGACAAGTCCCTTTACGTGCGCGCTGTCGGCAATGACGAGGGAGTGCCCGCCACCGCCGCCGAGGGGACCAAGCCCTTTTACTACGACAAGGGCCTCCCCATGCAGAAAGCCCTCCATCCCGACACCATCTTGGCCTGGGCGCAGAACGGACAGCTCCTTGAGCACCTCCACGGCGCCCCCGTCCGGCTGCTAGTGCCTGGCTGGTCGGGGAACTGGTCGGTAAAATGGATCACGGACCTGGAGATACTGGACCACATGCCTGAGTGCTGGTATCACTACGAGTTCTATTACTACGGTGACTCGCCAGAAGATCCCAACAAGGAACTCATCACCACACTGGGCGTCAAGTCCATCGTGACCCAGCCGAACGATGACACCGAAGAGATGACCCGGGGCGTACACATGGTGCGCGGCTACGCCTGGAGCGGCGCCGGCGCAATATCCGAGGTAGACGTTAGCGTTGACGGCGGAAACACCTGGTACTCAGCCCATATCGAACAACCACGCGACCGGTTCATGTGGGTGCGCTGGTCCTACAGGTGGGACGCAGACAAAGCGGGCAAGTACAACATCATGTCCCGAGCCACCGACGAGGTGGGCCGGGTTCAGTCCCGCGACCCCCGGTACAACAACATGCGAAAGAATTTCAGTGCCATAGTTGGCTACCCGGTAACTGTTAAGTAACCAACGGCTCGTTTAATAAACGGATACCCGGTGATTGTTAAGTAACCAGCGGCAGAACGAACTAAACCCGGAGGAACCCATGCCGATAATCGACCATGCAGATGTCCGACTAGCCCCAACCATGGAGCGGGTGCGGGAGCGGTATCTGGTATCTAAAGATCAGGGTGCGGTATCATTGACCGTGAAAGAAGTAGAGATATCTCCAGGTTATGAGGGCCGGATGCACACACATCCGGTGGATGTCTCCATCCAGGTATTGACCGGCGCCATCCAGGTGATTCTGGGTGACGAGATTCGGACGGTGCGGGCAGGCACCACCTTGTTGGCCCCGCCGGGCCTGCCTCACAAACTGATCCATCACCTCTGGACGCCGGCCGTGCTGCTGATCACATATCCGGCGGCCGACCTAGAAACGGAACACCTGGAATAGCCGCCTTTCAGCTTAGCGAAAATCACGCAAACATTTTTAGGAGGAGCCCAAATGGCCCTGCCACAGATTGGCACCAAAGCAGAACCGCAGATCATCCCAACGAACGCCGGCCTTCGGACCTGGGCCGTGCCCCCGCAGGGCTTGCAAGAAAACATCGTACCCAACGACCTTTTCTACATCCGGAACCACTGGAAGGACAGCCCTGAGATTGATATCAACACCTTTGAACTGAAGATAGACGGAGAAGTTGAGCGGACCGTCACACTATCGTTCGAAGACCTCAAAAAGTTGCCCCAAAAGCGCTTCCAAGTAACCTTCGAATGCTGCGGCAACAGCCCGGTGCCCGATTATTACACCAAGGCTTTGCGCATCAGCTCTGTGATGGAGCAGATTAAGGGTCACGGCATCATGGGCAACGCGGAATGGGCCGGAGTCTCCCTCAAGGACGTACTGGAACTGGCTGGAGTCAAGGACTCAGCGGTCGAAGTGATGTTCGAAGGCGCCGATCACGGTGCCGACGAAGTGGTGAGCGACCCAGCGGAAGTCACCTACGAGCGCAGCCTGCCCATGGCCAAAGCCCTGCACGAGGACACTATCTTGGCCTATGAAATGAACGGAGAGCCGTTGCCCAAGGACCACGGGTTTCCGCTGCGCCTCTTAGTCTCTGGCTGGTACGGCATGAACTCCGTCAAGTGGCTGGTCGGCATCCACGTCTTGGACCATGAGTTCAAAGGCTTCTACATGACCGAGCGGTACATGACCATGAACGAGCCCGGCAGCCCAGAGCCGTACCGCTATTACAATAAGCTTCAGGTGAAGTCCATCATCACCAACCCGGTCCCCGGCGAGACCATCCCCGCCAGTGGTTATAACTTGGCCGGCGCCGCCTGGTCCGGCGAAGAGGACATCGAAGAAGTTGAGATCAGCACCGATGGCGGAGAGACCTGGAACCCGGTCCAGAAACTCCACGACCGGGTAGGCTACTCCTGGTACCGGTGGGAACACAACTGGACCCCGCCCGCCGAGGGTAAATATACCCTCATGTGCCGGGCCACCAACGTGCTGGGTGTCACCCAGCCGATGGAATTCCCGAATCCTTGGGACGGCCGGGGCTACGGCAACAACATGGTCTTCCCGTTTGAGGTGGAAGTCCGGGGCTAAGTCCGGCGGCTTTAGTCCATAGGAACCATTCTTTGGGGGAATCGTTCAACCGAAGCAGATCACAGTTTGAGCACAACAAGACGCATACCAGTCCCGCTTACGTTCTCCGTGGTTCTGGCCATAGTCATCGCCCTGATCATATTCTTCGGGGCCTGGGCGGTGTCGGCTGACACCGCCCAACGCACTCTGGCTTTCGGGCTGCCGGGCACAAGCCCAACCCTGAGCGGCAACAACCTCCAGGACCAGAACGCCGGGCCATACCAAGTAGCCCGCTTAGACGGCCATGAATTGGCCAGCGACACTTGGTGGGGCGGCGCTTTCTTAAGGGCTTGCCCCCTACACTAGGCTTAAGTCAGCCCCGGCGATCAACAAATAAACCAAAAGGACGAAGGGAGGCCGACCGAATCGACCGGTCTCCTTTAAACTGAACCACTACCATGGCGGTCACCACCACCCCTACCCCTGCAATCTCGCGCTCCCCAAAGGGCATCCACCGGGCTTGGATCATATTGGCCATCTTGGCTGTGGCCCAGATAGTCGGCCAGTCCATCAGCATGGCGGCTGGGATTATGGTCGCGCCGCTGAACGACCCGGACGGCGGGTTCGGCTGGAACATGGGCCTGATCGGCGCTGCTCTGGCAACCTACTATCTGTGTGGAGCATTAGTAGCCCCGATAACCGGTATGCTAGGCGACCGGTACGGCGCCAGGCCGATGATGTTCGTTTGCGGCATCCTGTATGCCGTCAGCATGGTTTTGATTGGAACTGTGACCGAACTCTGGCAGTTCTTCCTATACTTCGGAGTCCTCCTCTCAGTCACCCAATCACTGGCAATGGTCCCCATATTGGCCTCTGTCAACGGGTGGTTTAAACAGCGATTGGGCCTGGCCACCGGGCTCCTCTGGGCCTCAGGTGGTGTTGGAGCGGCTGCGGTCGCGCCGGGGATAGCGGGCCTTCTGGACGCCTTCGGTTGGCAGGCCACATTCACCGTCATCGGATTGGGCGGCGGTGGAACACTTGCCGTTTTGACCTTCTTCTTCCACTCCAAACCGGCTGATCTGAACACGACTGCATTCGGTTCCATTGCAGGCGACCCGCCTGAGATATTCCGGGGCAAAGAGATCGAGCGCTTGCGGCTTAAGGTCTTCAACAAAGCCATGCGCCGCACCCGGGCATTCTGGAACCTGCCCACGATCCACGGCCTGGGCTGCGCCGGGCACGGCATCGTTTTGATCTATTCGATTCCTTTGGCCATCGAGCAGGGAGTCAGCCTCGGAGCCGCATCATTCATCCTGGCTCTGATCTCGGTATTCAGCATCGTGGGCCGGTTCATCGCTCCGATCTTGGCCGAGCGCATGGGCGCAAAACCAGTCATGATGACGGCCTTGTTCGTCCAGGGAATCACGGTCCTGGTGTTGTTCTGGGCCCATGATGCCTATGCCTTCTATCTGTTTGCCATATTGTTTGGGTTGGGATTCGGCGGCGAGATGTCAGCGTACCTGGTGGTCAACCGCCAATATTTCGGCTCAGGCCCATTGGCGACTCTCTATGGGTTCGAGATGATGGGCGCACTTACCGGCCATGCCACCGCCACGGTGTTGGGCGGACTGGCTATCTATGCCACCGGCTCGTTCAATCCAGCGCTCGCCATGTCCATGTTCTTCAGCTTCACCGGGGTGTTGGTAATCTACAGCATGGAGTCCGGCAACAAGATTCTGATACCAGACTGGGAGAGCGGACTACCTCCCGAGGCCAGGACCACCCAGCAAATCGCGGAGCAGGCCGGGCGGGCGGCGCTCATAGAGCAGATGGACTCGGACTAACCGGCGAACCACGTCAATCGGGAAGTAATTTAGGGGGTACGCGGAATGGCTGAACTGATCGATTTGACCCTAACGCTGGGCAGCGAGCGTGTCAGTCTTGTGCCCGGGCTCGTCGGCGTGGAGACCGAGTCCATCCAGACTCACGCCACCCACGCCCGCTCCAACCAGAAACTGTGCCTGGCAACCCATATCGGCACCCACGTTGATGCCCCTTTCCATTTCGTGGACGGTGCCACCACCATCGAAGACATGCCACTCGAGAAATACTCCGGCCCGGCCCTTTTGTTGGACCTCCGTACCGTAGCTAAGGGGCAGTCGCCGTTGTCAGTCTCCGAGCTTACCGACGCCGGCGCCAACCTCGAATCGGTAAAGGGCAAGATAGCCATTCTGTTCACCGGCTGGGCAGAGACCGAGTCCGGCGGGCCGCGTTTCTATGGTCACGGCCCCTATCTCAGCACCGATGGCGCCGCCTACTTGGCCGAGTGCGACGCCAACGCCGTGGCCGTCGATTTTCCCATCGACAAGCACCCGGACTCGCCACAGTCCACCATCAAAGACTTCCCGGTCCACCGGCTGTTGCTGGGACAGAATATTCCGCTCATCGAGAACCTGATCAACCTGGATAAGTTGATTGGCAAGGAATTTGAGCTCTGGGCCCTGCCTCTCAAACTCAAGGGGGGAGACGGCGCCGCCACCAGGGCGGTGGCCCGTATCCTTTAGCCGGGTCCCGATATGGACGCTCAACCCATCCTGCTGGCCACCGGAAACGGCGACAAACAGCACGCCTTTCAGTCTCTGCTGGATGGCCTCCGATTCAACCCCGTAACCCCCACCGAAGCCGGGGTCGTCGCATCGCCCGATGAAGATGGTGGCAACCACCGCCTCATCGCCGAAGAGAAAGCCATCGCCTGGTCCGCGGCCGGTGCCATGCTGGCCATCGCCTCTGACGGTGGATTGGTCATCCCTGCATTGGGCCCGGCCTGGGAGAGCCGTCACACACGAAGGTTCCCCGGCCCGGATGTAGACGACTCCCAGCGGGTAGACCGGCTGTTAGAACTCATGGAACCCTTCAACGGAGCAGACAGAAACGCCTCCTGGGCCGAGGCGCTGGCCATCGCCTATAAAGGGCGTCTTTTAGCTTCCTGGGAGCTTCTTGGGGCTGTCGGGGAGATAGTCCGGGTCCGCCAACCCGGTCCGGTGCCTGAATTCTGGGCCTTCACCGTTTGGAACTTCCCTAAGTACGGGAAGACCTACAAGGAACTGACTCCAGATGAGCTGGAATCCCTGAACGACCACTGGACCCGTCTGGGCCAGCTGGTCCGGCGGTTCCTCCAGTCCGTGTTCGTTCCTCCGTTGGACTAACCCTTCTGTGCCGGTAACAGTGGTGCGCCCAACACCTTTGGGATACAATATTTTACCGTGCCTGACCGGACCCAGACTCATTCTCCCGAAAGACGGTGACCCCATTGACGACCACTGAGTACAAAGCTCCCGAGTCCATCGAAGAAGTGCAAAACCTGCTCCGCGATCAGGTCTACATCTCTGACCGGGCCCTGGCAGTTCCCATATTCCTGGCTATGAAACTGCAACGGCCTCTGTTCCTGGAGGGGGAGGCCGGGGTCGGCAAGACCGAGATTGCCCGCGCCCTGGCCGCCGGACTGGGCACCAAGCTGATACGCCTGCAATGCTATGAAGGACTGGACGTCAACCAGGCAGTTTACGAGTGGAACCACACTCGCCAGGTCTTGGAGATTCGCCTGATGGAGGCGGCAGGTGACATCGACCGGGAAGCCGCCAACGCCGACCTATTCAGCGAGAACTTTCTCATCAAACGACCCTTACTCCAGGCCATCGATGAGGCCGAAGAGAGACCGCCGGTCCTCCTGATCGACGAACTTGACCGCTCGGATGAAGAATTTGAGGGCTTCCTCTTAGAACTTCTCGCCGACTACCAGATAACCATCCCTGAGTTGGGTACCTTCAAGGCGGCCCATCCGCCCATCGTAATCATCACCTCCAACCGCACCCGGGAGATCCACGACGCCCTTAAGCGACGCTGCCTTTATTACTGGGTGGACTACCCCGACTACCAGAAGGAACTCCAGATCATCAGCGCCAGGATCCCCGACGCACCCCGCAAGCTGGCTGAGCAAGTGACGGCGTTCATTCAGGAGATGCGGGAGACCGAGCTTTTCAAGATTCCCGGCGTTTCTGAGACTTTGGACTGGCTGTCGGCGCTGCTGGCTTTAAACCAGACCGAACTTGACCCGTCGGTGATTGACGACACCCTGGGCATGATGCTCAAGTACCAGGACGATATTGAGTCGGTCAAAGGCGACCCGGTGCGGGCCATGTTGGAACGCTCCAAGAACCGCGGCCCACACCGTGGCGGCCGCCGCCGCGGATAATCATGCCTGGCCCAATACCAATCCTCCCCAACGACGCTGGCCCTGACGGCCATATCCTGCATAGCCTGACGCTGTTCGGAGAGATGCTGCGCCGGGTGGGACTGGAGATCGGTTCCGGCAACATGCTAGACCTGGTTCGCGCCACCGACCATGTGTCCATCGGCAAACGAGGGGAGTTCTTCCAGGCGGCTCGCAGCATCCTGGTGCACCGTAAGCAGGACCTTCCCATCTTCGACGAGGCTTTCCAGGTGTTCTGGCGCAAGCCTTCCGACCGCACCACCACCATGGACCTGCGCTCCCTGGGCGAACAGAAGCGCTTCCGTAAACCGCAGGTAAGCTCCGGCCGTGACGATGAGCCCGAAGGCGCCGGAACTATGGTAGGCGATCCGGACGACGACTCGGTCCAGAATGTTGACCTGAACCGCACCTACAGCGGGGTAGAGGTCTTCCGGCAGAAGGATTTCTCCGAATTCACGTCCTTGGAGATGGCCGAGGCCCGCCACATGATGGCTGACCTAACCTGGGACCTGGGCCAACGGCGGACCCGCCGGTTGACTCCGGGTAGAAGCGGTCCGCTGGACATGCGCCGGACCATGCGGCGAAGCCTGAAATACGGCGGAGAATTCCTTGATCTAGCCTATCGGTCGCGCAAACAAAAGTCCCGCTCTTTGGTGCTCATCTGCGACGTTAGCGGCTCCATGGAGCGTTACACACGTATGCTTCTTCAGTTCATACACACCATCGCCGGGGGGTTCGACCAACTTGAGGCATTCCTGTTCGCCACCCGCCTCACTCGCATCACCAGGAACTTGAAGTACCGGAGCATCGACCAGTCCATCGACGAGGTCTCAAAAGCAGTACCGGACTGGGCCGGCGGCACTCGTATCGGCGACGCGGTTAAGTCCTTCAACTACCAATGGCTGCGCCGGGTGTTACGGGGCCAGGCCGTTGTGCTGATCATCTCCGACGGCTGGGACCGGGGCGACCCTGAACTTCTGGCGCGGGAGACATCGCGCCTGCAGCGGAGCTGCCATCGGCTGGTCTGGCTGAACCCACTATTGGGATCACCCAGCTATCAGCCCTTAACCCAGGGAATGAAAGCAGCCCTGCCCTACGTGGACGATTTCCTTCCGGTACATAACTTGAATAGCCTGGAATCTTTGGCCCAACATCTGAGCAGCCTTGGACCGGAGCGCAACCTCGGACAAGCTTACCGCCCGCCCGCCGCAGAGGAACCGGAGCCGGAGCCCGTTGCTCCGGTGGACCGGCCGATTGACCGTCTAAACTTGCCATCGTTCCAGCACCCAGAGTGGGGTAAGCGGCGCCTGCCTAAGGGCTAAAAAACCTTGGTTGTGCTATCTGCAACAACAACACCGCGCCAAACGACAATCCTGCAAGCACCCCTCCGGCCATCGCGTCCAGGATAAAATGGTTCCCGGTGAGTGTGATGGCGAAGAACGTCAGGACTGGATACAGCAGGCCGAGATAACGGCCACAACCAGGGAAAGACCGCCAGAACAGCACCCCTAGGATCACAGTCCAACTGAAATGAAGGCTGGGCATGGCGGCGGAGATGTTGTAATAAGAAGCCATACTCTCGCTGCCGTAGAACTTGGGCCCTAGCTCTTGGATTGAATCCGATAGTTCCACGTTGGGTATGGCGAAGGGCGAGGCCACTGGGAAGATCATGAAGGTGAGCAACGCCCCCGCCAGGTTGATGAACACCACAGTCCGGTAGAAGTTGTAATCCCGGCGGTTTTTGATGAACAGGATGAAGGCCGCGGTGAGAATTACCGGCCAGTAAGTGATGATGTACACCCAGTTCATAGCCGCTACCACGGCTTCAATATTCTCCAAGGCCCACGATTGCCAACCCGGCTCCCAGAGGAACCCCAAGTCCCGCTGCAGGGAGACCACCTTTTCACCGTTGACCAAGCCCACGGACCGGGTATCAGAGTGGACCAAACCACTGGTCACCAGATAAACGACATAGGCGCCGACGTATAGGGAAAATTCGCCAAGAGCGGCGCGGTGGTCCCAAATGGTGGAAATCACTCTGGTCTAAAAACAACCCCTGTTCAATCGGCCAAAGATGGTCGCCGATCTGCCGTCGACCCTACTTCCACGTCGGTTCCCAAACGGAGTGCCACCTTCCTTCGAGTCCAAGAGAACATGACTGGCAAGAAGAACCTTCGGCGGAATCCAAGCTCCATAGCCAAGAACGAAGCCAATATCAGCAGACCTCCGCCAATGGCGTCCGTAATGTAGTGATTGCCGGTGATGGTGATGGCAAACAGGGTCATCGTCGGGTAGATGACGCCAAATATCTTGATCAGTTTGTGGTTGGTCCGGATGAAGATGATGCCAAACATCACGGTCCAGCCAAAATGCAGGCTGGGCATGGCCGCGTAGGCGTTGTAGTAGTTGGTGAGCTCCCGGCTGGCATATCCCGATGGGCCAAAGATATTGATGGTGTCCACGAAATGTTCGGCGATCATCCGAGGCGGGGCCAGCGGGAACAGCATGAATCCCACCAGTGCGATCAGGAAGCTGAGCAGGACGACGTTCCGATAATACCTGTAGCGCTCACGGTTGGTGAAGTACAGCACCACGGAAGCGGTCAAGACGATGGGGAAAAAAGTGACGATATATGCCCAGTTAAAGAATATGACCAATGACCTGGCGCTCTCTATCGCCCAGGACTGCCATCCCGGCTCCCAGAAGAAACCAGCGCTCTTTTCAAACTCGATCACGCGCCGGGCATTGGCCAAGGCCGTGCTTTGGAAGTCTGAGAAGACCAGCGCGCGGGAATACATGTAGGCGAAATACGCGCCTACAACGATCCCTATCTCCATCACGTGCGGGAGGCAGATTCTGGATAGGGGAGATTGAGGAATCTGTTGTCTGATCGTAGCCATCGTCAAGCTCTATTGATGACCCCTTGTATTCAGGTACGGTGGAGCTTCCACGCCGCCCAACACTCGTGATTCATCTGAATTTGATGCGCCAGTTTTCGAAGGAGTTGCCTTCGTCCGGAACAGTCTTCACTAAAATTCTGCCAGAGTTAGGCCAAAAATTCCAGACCTTGGCGAGCTGCAATTTAGACTGGTTCCTCGGTTTTCATCTCCGTCATCTCTTCATTCTGGCCGTTTTGAGACCCGCGAATCGCCTCTGATCCAGGCATTTCTGCTCCGCCGGCTCTTCTGTTTCCATTGATCGTTTTATTGCCGTTTACCTGAAGCACAACAGGCTCAAGATGAAGGTCAACCGGTCCACGGTGTTTGGCGGCGCTGCTTCCCAAGTAAACGCTACAGTCTAAACACCCGACCCACTCCTCCGGAACGAAGTCGTTTTTGAACAACCCCCGGGCGGTGGTGTATTTGGAGTTGTTCCAGATCTTTTTCACTGAAAAATCATTCAAATCCCCAAAATCTTGGGTCTTGTCCGTAAGGTAACAACACGGGGCGAATCCGCCGTCCCAATTGACCACTGCGGACCGCCAGAGCCGCCAGCAGACCTGGCCGTCTTCTTGATAAGGCTTGTAGAAGGGATCTTCTCTCAGATACTCGGGATGCTGGCGAGGCAGCCACCGTTCTGCCTCCGCCGGGTCGTCTTCACCATGGGGGAAGTCGACCTTCTTGAACACCAGGGAATCGACACCCAATTCACCGGCCAAAGCCTTGGCCTCTTCGAGCTGATGTTCATTCTGACGCATGACTATGAACTGCCATTCGATATACGGTGTTTTGGAGCCTAATTCACGCTTTTTTTGATCCAGGAGCCGAAGGTTTTCCAGTACCCGGTCCAGATGACCGTTCACACGGTAAACCTCGTAAACATCTTGAGTGATCCCATCCAAGGAAACGACCATCACGTCGAGTCCTGACCTAATCACTTGTTCCGCCATCAATGGAGTCAAGGGCTTATTCAGGTTGGAGCTGATTATCGTGGCGATCTTCTGCTTGTGAGCGTACTCGATATATTCGTGGATCCGCTGGTTCAATAACGGCTCGCCCCAGCTATACAGAGTGAGCCATAGACAGGAATGCTTGATCTGGTCGACGACTTTCGTGAACAGGTCAAAGTCCATCACGCCTTGGTCGCGGTGGATGGTGCCTTTGCCAGTGTGGCATAGGGGGCATTTCAACTGGCAGATATTGGTGGTGTCGATCTCCCATTCGTAAGGGGAGCCCCAGATGATCGGCTTGGCGAAACGCAGTTGGGTCTCAACGCGAATCACATTCCAGAACTTACGCCAACTGAAATACCGGGTAGCCAACCAGAACCGGTTGTCGCGACGGCCATCGGCCACGGATTCGATCACGCCGCCGTTGACCTGTATCCGGCGGTCGACGAAGTATATCAACGCCTTAAGGATCCAGAAGAATGGGTTGCAACGGACCATTGCTTATCCGGTCAAAGGACGAGCCGGAAATGAATCCGGGCAAGCCCGGTTTTCTCTACGATTCCGGTTGTCTCGTGAGACATACCCGCCCCATTTATTCGCCCATGATACTCCCGCCGCCTGTCGTCCATCAATAAGCATCAGATATGATCCGAGGCTGAAATAGGCGTGAATTCTGGCGGGCCGAAATTGACTCGATTCGAACGGGCAGAGTATCCTTGTCAGACTTCCGCCACTCCCACCGAAGTAGACATCAACCAGCAATCCGCCCGGCGTCCAACCGTACAGGAGCCAGATTTGAGCGACACCAAACAGATATTTTCTGCAGCCCAGCGGTCTTTATTGGCCGATGTGCTCAACCGAATCATTCCCCCTAACGACAAGCTGCCGGGAGCTGGAAATCTGGGAGTAACGGATTTCGTCGAGGCCGCGGCCGCGGCCAATCCCAGCCTTACCCGATTATTCAACGAAGGCTTGACCCAGATTTCAATCACAGCCGTCGGCACCGCCGGCCAAGACTCTTCCCAGGCGTTCGGGGGACTTTCCAGCACAGCCAAAGACGAACTGTTGAGAGAGATTGAAACCGCCCATCCGCTGTTCTTCGAACAACTGATCCTGCAGACTTACAATGGCTATTACACCAACCCAGCGGTTTTTGAGCTGATCGGCTATCAGCTCCCCAAACCGGCCCCACCCGGCACGCATCCGGAACTGCTGGATGTGTCACTGCTGGACCAGCAGCGTAAACGGGCGCCCTTCTGGAAGAAGGTCTAAAATAACCCCAGCAATCTCCGCATTTCCCATCTAGGTTAAATGGGAGGCACATTATGCCCAGAGAAGATTTCGACCTAAAACTGAACCAGCTTCAATCAGAGGTGGAAACCCTGGCCCAAATCGTGGGCAAGTCCATCAACCGGGCGGTTGACGCCTTGAAACGGCGGGACTTGGTCGCTTCTCAGGAAGTCATCAACGACGACGACTATATCGACCACAAACGCTTCGAGATTGAAGAGCGTTGCGCCGACATGATTGCCACCCAGCAGCCGATGGCCGGCGACCTTCGGGCGATCATAGCTTTGCTGCACATAGTCGTGGAATTAGAGCGGATGGGCGACTACGCTGAGGGAATCGCCAAGATCAGCATATCCATGGGTGGAGACCCGCCCCTGAAGCCCCTGATCGACATCCCACGCATGGCCGAAAAGGCCACCACCATGTTGAACGACAGCATCGATTCCCTTCTGAACCGAGACATGGTGAAAGCAAATGCCGTCTGTCTTGCAGATGATGAAGTAGACGAACTCTACAATCAGGTGTACCGGGAGCTGATCCTATTCATGGTGCAGGACCCGGAGACGATCCAGAAGGCCACCTATCTGCTGTGGGTCGCCCATGACCTGGAACGCATCGCCGACCGGGCCACAAACATCGCCGAGCGGGTGATTTTCTTGGTGACCGGCAAGTTGGTGGAGATCAACGTCTCCAAATACTAAGCCCGTGGTTATGCCGTAAAGGCCAATTGCAACTGACCTTTGGGTGCCATGTTTTGTTGTACCTTCGCCCGGTCCGGCAGATTCCACTGCCGCCGCACTCGGTCCACAGTATCCATCACAGTCTTGGTGTAATCCCTGGGCGCGTAGGTCTTGTTGTTGTACAGCCGGTTGTACCCCGGATTTAGGTGGGGATACGCCTCTCGCAGCATGGGCATGAACCATTCTTTTGATCCCGGCTTTAGAAACAGGACGTTGGCCCCTAAATACTGGGCGCCATGCTCGTGAGCTGCTTCCACCACTGCCTGGATATTTGCTTCGTCGTCGGTGATACCCGGCAGCAACGGGGCCATCATCACCCCGGCAGAGACGCCGTTCTCCACCAGATACTGCATGGCTTCCATACGGGCCATTGGGTTCGGTGTTCCGGGTTCCATCATCTTCCAAACCTTCTCATCGATGGTCCCAATGCTGAAGTTGACGTGCACATCGGCCACCTGCGTCAGTTCCGCCAAGATGTCTGCGTCGCGGCGGACCAGCACACCCTTGGTGGTGATGGATGCGGGGTTCTGGAAGTCTCGGAGCACATGTAGGATGCGGCGAGTGATCTCGTATTCGGCTTCGGCGGGTTCGTAGGGGTCGGAGGCAGTTCCGATGGCGATGGATTCCCGGCGCCAACTGGGCCGTTTCAGTTCCTGCCGCAGCACCTCGGGAGCGTTCACTTTGGCGAAGACCCTGGTTTCAAAGTCGCGCCCAGAATCCAACCCCCAAAACTCGTGTGTCGGCCGGGCATAGCAGTAGGTGCAAGCGTGGCGGCAGCCCCGGTAAGGATTCAGTGTCCAACGGAACGGAAACTTCGGAACATCGATCTTATTGAGCAGGGTCTTGCAGTGAATCTCTTGAACGTCGGCTCCGGCCATTGCCCCTCCCTATACACCCAGCAAATAATTGACATTTATTAGAACATTAATTCTAATTATACGCGTCTGCTGTATATTAAGGCAAGCCGGGGCAGTCACGAGGGTGGGCCGAGTGCGCCGTCACCTACCGCTTGTAGACCGCAGCTTCGCCGGAGCGGTCGCAATTCAGCTTGCGGCTGAGGTGCAGACCCTCCAGGATGAACTCCACGGCCGACGCAATGACCTCAGGCCGCTTGTCCCTGGTCAATTTCTTGACCGCTTTGTCCAAGCCGTCGATGTTCTTCACGAGGTCCGGATAACCAGCCGCCGCCAGGTCGCTGCCTGTCTCGGCACGGTTTCCCAGGTCGAATGAGTCTACTATCGCTTCCAAGTCGTCCACTTCGAAGTAACTGCCAAACGTCCGCAGCACCGCGCGCCGGGTCAGGTCGTCGGTCAGCCGGGACTCGCGGCCTTCTTCAAATGTCTCAAGCTCGATCTTTCCAGCGAATGACGCCACGATGAATGACAGGTCGCTGACCCTGGGGCAGGCCCATTCTTCCTTATTACGAATGCCCCTGCGCACGGCGTTGCCCAGCATGGTCTCAAAATTGGAGATGGAGACCCGGACGCTCACCCCGGAGCGTTGGTTGATCTCGCTGCTCAGGCGGGCCTGGGTGGTGATCTCCGCCAAAATCTCTTTCATATAATCGGGGATGACCAGCTTGTCCTCTTCGGGGAACTTGGTCCGCTCCTGGTCCATGATGGCGATCTCATCCTTGGAATCCAAGGGGTAATGGGTGTGGATCTGAGAACCGTACCGGTCTTTGAGTGGGGTGACGATGCGTCCCCGGTTGGTGTAGTCTTCCGGGTTTGCCGTCGAGACCACGAACACGTCCAGAGGCAGCCGGACCCGGTAGCCCTTGATCTGTACGTCCCGCTCTTCCATAAGGTTGAACAACCCCACCTGAATCCTTTCCGCCAAATCTGGCAGCTCGTTGATGCAGAAGATGCCGCGGTTGGTGCGGGGAACCATTCCGTAGTGGATCACCAACTCGTCGGACAGGTAATGCCCCTCGGCTACCTTGATGGGGTCGATCTCACCGATGAGATCGGCAATGGATATATCAGGAGTCGCCAGTTTTTCCGCGTAACGGTCCTCTCTCGGAATCCATTCCAAAGGGGTTTTTTCGCCCATCTCCGCAACCTTGTCGCGGCAGACCCGGCAGATGGGGTCGTAGGGATTGTCGTTGATCTCGCAACCGGCGATCTTGGGAATGAATTCGTCGAGCAGATTAGTCATGCTGCGAATGATACGGGACTTGGCTTGCCCGCGTTCGCCCAGCAGTATGATGTCCTGGCCGGCAAGGATGGCATTCTCGATCTGTGGGATGACCGTCTGCTCGAACCCAACGATTCCGGGGAACACGACCTCTTCGGCTCGTATCTTGGCGATCAGGTTCTTCCGCAGCTCCTCACGGACGGGAAGGACTTCATAGTTGCTCTTGCGGAGCGCTCCGACGGTCTGGGGACGTTTCGCCTTGGGCATGCTCACCCCTCCATCTTCTTCAACGGACTTCTACACCAGGCCAACGGCATGATGCCCAACATAAGCCCAAATGTGCTGCAGCCACGTATTAGTCGTAGTGAAACGGTTATGTGAACCGGTCGGTTTCAAGTTATCACACCTTGGCTTATAATTTAACGGGAGAGAATACTCGCTTAGAGTTTGATCATGTTTTACAGACTGGCGTTTCCCCTCTTATATTTCCTGGCCCCCCGATTGCTGCCCAAAGCGATGAAGGTTGCCCGCTTGGTCTGGCGACTGACCTTCGACAAACGGGTATCGATCTTTCTTCGGGCCTTGGTTCCGCTTGCTCTGCTCTACGTCATTTCCCCCTACGATATTCTTAGGGACCGGATCCCAATTCTTGGCAGGTTCGACGATCTGATCATCTTGGGGCTGGCGTTGCTGTTTTTGACCAAGCTGGCGCCGCCAAATGTCGTGGATGAGCACATGGATCGGGTGCCGGAGTCCAACCGCCCAGAAGACAAAGACCCCGAAAAAGTGGTCGACGGCTCGAGCCGGTTGATTGACGACGAGTAGAGCTTCCATCATAGTTCCCGCCTCAGGAATGGGACTTTACGTCCACGTGCCGTTCTGTAAGACCAAGTGCCCGTACTGCGATTTCAATACCTATCAGGGCATCGAGAACCTGATGGAGCCATTTCTTCCTTCCCTAAAGGCAGAGATTCAAAGTTGGGGCGAGACCCTGGCCCATCCAGCAGTTACGTCGATCTTCTTCGGCGGCGGCACCCCATCCTACCTGCCTCCCGGCTACATAGAACAGATACTTGCTTCTATCCAGTCGTCTTATCAGGTGGACTCGGGCGCGGAGATCACCATCGAAGCCAACCCCGGAGACCTGGACGCCGCGGCATGTGCCGGTATCCTGGCCCAGGGCGTCAACCGCCTGAGCATTGGAGTGCAGAGCCTGGATAATGATCTGCTGAACCTGCTGGGCCGCCGTCATCAGGCGTCCGAAGCAGTCAACGCATTCCAGGCCGCACGCCAGGCCGGGTTCGACAATGTAAACCTGGACCTGATATACGGGCTGCCCAACCAGTCGATCGACCAGTGGCGAAAGACATTGGACTCGCTGACCAGCCTGGAGCCAGAGCACATCTCTCTCTACGCCCTGACCCTCGAGGAGGGCACCCCCATGCACCGCTGGGCCGAAGAAGGGAAGATTCCTGAACCCGACCCGGACCTTGCCGCAGACATGTACCAGTACGCCCGCGAGTCATTGGCCGCTGCGGGCTACCATCACTATGAGATATCCAACTGGTCCCTGCCTGATCGGGCTTGCGGCCACAACCTGGTCTACTGGGAGAACGGCCCGTATCTGGGTGTCGGGCCCGGGGCCCATTCCCGCCTGGGAGACTGGCGATTTTGGACTGTCCTCTCGCCGCGGGACTACAACACCAAAGCCACTGCCTGGGCCCAGTCCGGGATACAACCGGCTGATGACTTTGTTGAAACGGTGCTAGAAAGCGTCCAAACCCTGGGCGGCTGGGAACACCTGGGCCCGGAGACCATCTGCTCGGAGACCATGTTCCTCGGACTGCGGCTGTTGGACGGCCTTAACCTATCAGATGCCTCTGCCAGAACGGGGGTCGACATGGCCGACAAATTCCAGGCCCCGATCCAAGAGTGCATAGACCTGGGCCTGTTGATCCGGGATGGCGATCGCCTCAAGTTAACGGAGTCGGCCTACCTGATTGCCAACCAAGCGTTCACCCGGTTCTTGGAGTAGGGCGCGTTTCCAATTAGCCGGTCCGCCGGCGGCCAGCAAGCGATCTACCTCTTGTTCCCCAAAAATCCCTGATTTTCGGCCCTGATTCCCTGGAAAGCGTTCTTTTAAGATTCCGCTGGAGTTCCTTGTTGTCTGGCAAATGCCACTATGCGGTGGCCGCCTCACGCCTAGTGCCAGACCCCTATAGGGAGACTCCCTATATCCCTAGGCCGCTATTGAAATTACCCGTTTTTAAAGATGCGGAGTCCTCCCGATGTTAAGTCCCCGGTCAGGTCATACGATGTCCTCACAACAAATTTCGAGGTGAGGCAACCATGAAAACAGCGATGAACATCCAGATGGCAGCACAGAAAAAACGGGCAGAACGAAAACAACAACAAGATGGAGGCAACGATCATGACAGTAAAATCCAACATCCAAAGCACCATCAAGAATAAGATTCAGATTTTGGCCGGGCAATGCGTCAGCAGATAACCCCGCGCGGCCGGTCGGTCAGGTCGAGTCCTCGGTATTGATACCGACATCTAATTTGGCCGACGTAATCGACATGGACTTCCTGGACCCCGGCTTCTACAATGCCAAATTCGTCCGCACCAGCACCGGTCACGGGTTCGACCTGAATCTTCTTGACCCCGGTATCTATGAAGCTAAGTTGGCCCGCGTTTCTTCGGTCTGGAAGAACGACGGCGTCGACCCCTACGAGAACGTAGCCAAGGTCATCCGCACCAACAGCGGAATGGACATGGCCCTGCTTGACCCTGGTTTCTACGACGCCAAGTTGGTTAACTCTTCTCGCAGCATCGAGGGGCTCCAGGAAGACAACATCATCTAAGTCCAAAATCATCATGCGGAGGTTACTGCCTCGACCCTCCGCCTTTCAGCACCGAGCGAGCGGGTCTTGCCTCGATCCCGCTAGCATCTGCTCCGTCCTTCCTCAACAGGAAGGGTGGGGCCTTTTTTCGGGTAGACCATGTAGAAGTCCGCTCGCCGAAGATTCTGGGGTATGATGATAGCCAATCTGGAATCCACGAATCAACTGTTTTGCGATTACTGAGATATGTACGTAATAGGCACCGCCGGACATGTGGACCACGGCAAATCCACCCTGGTTAAAGCGCTGACCGGCATCGACCCTGACCGCTTCCCCGAAGAGAAAGCCCGGGAAATGACCATTGACCTCGGTTTCGCCTGGATGGAATTGCCCAGCGGCCGGGAAGTCAGCATCGTCGACGTTCCCGGCCACGAGAGATTTATCAAAAACATGCTGGCCGGCGTGGGCGCCATCGACCTCGCACTGCTGATCGTGGCCGCCGATGAAAGCGTCATGCCTCAGACCAGGGAGCATCTGGCTATCCTCGATATCTTGCAGATCACCCGCGGCCTGGTGGTGGTCACCAAGACTGATCTGGTCGATGAAGAATTGGTGGAATTGGTCAAAGCCGAGGTTGAGGACACCCTCCAGGGCACATCCTTCGAGGGCTGCCCCATGGTCGGCGTCTCCGCCTACACCAGCGATGGCCTGGACGAACTGAAAGAAACCATGGACCGCATCCTGGATGAGACCGACGCCAGGCAGGACCTGGGCCGTCCCCGCCTCCCCGTCGACCGCTGCTTCACCATCTCCGGCTTCGGCACCGTGGTCACCGGAACCCTCATTGACGGCACTTTGACCGTGGGCCAGGAGATCGAGCTCGCAGGATCCGGACAACGGGCCAGGGTCCGGGGCCTCCAGAGCCATAAGACCAAAATAGACTCAACCGACCCCGGCGTGAGGCTGGCGGTGAACCTCTCCGGTCTGGCCAAGGACGAGGTCGAACGCGGTGAGATATTGACCATCCCAGGCTGGCTCAAGCCCACCTACCGCCTGGATGCCCGCCTGCGCATGGTCAAGAACGCCCCCAATCCGCTGAAACACAACCAGGGCGTTACCTTCCACCTGTTCACCAGCGAGTCCTCGGCGCGGGTCAGGCTTCTGGACGCGGACCAGCTGACCGCCGGCCAGGAAGGCTGGGTCCAACTGCTGTTGAACGACCCGCTGCCAGTGGTTAAGGGTGACTTCTTCGTGATCCGCTCATCGGAAGACACGCTTGGCGGCGGCCAAATCGTGGACCCAAATCCCAGGCGTCGTTACCGCCGGTTCGACGACGACGTTGTGGAACGGCTTTTGACCCTGGACCAAGGCACCGGCGGAGACATCATCATCAGCGTCGCCGAACAATGGGGCCCTTGCGACCTGACAACTCTCTCCCAGCGCACCAACCTGTCCCGGGAGGAAGTGGCTGAACGGGTGGCCCAATTGACTGAGGAAGGCGATCTGGTGAGCCTGGGTGACTTCGGTGGCGATGCGGATGCCGTGGTCTATTCGGCCCAGGGCTGGGCCATCTTAAAGAGCAAGGTCGCCTCTGCTTTGCAGCTTTACCACACCCAGTATCCGCTGCGTCACGGCGTCCCCGCCCAGGAAATTCGCAGCCGGTTGGACCTGTCTCAGCCGGTCTACCAGCGGGCATTAGCCAAGCTAGTTAAAGAACAGGTCGTCGTAGATGAAAGGCAGTCGCTGCGCCTGCCCAACCACGAAATCACCCTGACGCCAAAGATGGAAGAAGAGGCGTCCGCCTACTTGAAATCTCTGCAAAAAGACCCTTATTCTCCGTCCAGTGACTTGAAGGTCAGCTCGGAGTTGCTGAGCGTCCTCATTGACCAGGGCAAGGTGGTCCGAGTCACCGACGGCGTGATTTTTGACGCGTCGGCCTACCGCGAAATGACCGAGCGGATCGTACGACACCTGAAGGACGAGGGTAACATCACGGTGGCCGAGGCCCGTACCATGTTCGACACCAGCCGAAAATACATCCTTCCCTTGCTAGAACACATGGACCAACAGCAGATCACCCGACGCACCGGTGACGAACGCGTGCTCAGGTAGGGTTTTATGGGACTGGACATGGGACAGACGGTCCTCCAATTGGACCAACTCACCCAGTCGGTGCGCGGAGCCAGCGAGGCCCGCGACGCGCGCTTGACCGCCCTGATCAACGCGGCGGCCGGCATCGACCCAGAAACAGCCACCGAGAAAACCGCTGACACCAGACAACGCCCCTACTTGGCTGCCGAGGTCGAAGAATCTCTGCTGGGCACCTACCCGCCGACCGAGCCGCCCGCCGACTGGGTGGTTGCCGCGGTTGACGGCTCCCACATCGACGTGGACCGTCACCTGCCGGTTGCCTGCTATTTGCTGAATTTCGGCGGGTGCGTACTGACCTACGGCAGCAACCCCGACGCCACCCTCTTCAGCCATCCTCACCTGGCCACCACACCGGAAGAACTCTACATCTCAGACCCGACGAACTCGACCGGAGAGGAGATGATTAGCGGGGCGCTCTTGGGTTTGGTCCGTACCGTTAAGGAACTGGAGACCCTGGCGAAAACGGTGGAGGAATGTCCGCCGGGCCTGCCGGTTTTAGGACTGGTGGACGGGTCTCTAGTGCTCTGGGGACTGTCGGGGCAGGCGTACCGGCCCTACGTGAGCGACGCCATCATCAATGACGGTCTCCTCCCAGCCATGAAACGCCTGGAGAAACTGGCCGAGACCCGCCCCGTTGCCCTGGCCGCCTACGTGTCTTTCCCTCGCAGCACCGAGGCCGTGAACGCGGTGCGCTGCTCCCTCTGCCCCCATGACAACGCTGTCTGCACTCAGTCGTGCAACAACCGCCGCTCCACGCAGCAGCCCTGCGATGGAGCCAACGAATTCTTAGACCGGGACATATTCCAGCGTCTGTTGGAGCCTGGCTGGCGGTCTCCGGTTTACAAGACCAACTCTTCGGTGTCCCGTGAGTCCTACGACGAGGCCCACAAGGTCTACTTCTTCTATGTGAACGCCGGCGAAGAGATCGGGCGCGTCGAGGTCCCCAAGTGGGTCGCCAAGAATGAAACCCTACTCTCCCTGACCCACAGTCTAGTCTGGGACCAGTGCCAACGAGGACAAGGCTACCCGGTGGCAATCTCAGAATCTCACGAACAGGCAGTGGTCAGCGCTGGAGACCGCCGGGTGTTCAGGCGCTTGCTCACAGACTCCCTGGAACGCCAGGGCCTCTCCGCCGCCACCTCCCAGAAAGATCGCTCCAAACGCTCACCCTGGGTGTAACGGTCACAACCGGCCAAGCAGTCCCTTCCCCCGTGCACGGGTGGAGGTTAGGATGGGGGCGACTTACCGGCTTCAGCCGACTCCGTGGAGTAAACAAATGCTCATCACCCGCCTCTGCACATTACTTGGCATAGACTTCCCCATCATCAACGCCCCGATGGCCGGCACCGCCACGGCTGAATTGGCTACGGCAGTCTCGAAGGCGGGCGCATTCGGGATGATTGGCGCCGGTGCAGACCCGGACCCAACATGGCTCCTAGAGCAGGTGCACACCGTCAGGGAGAAGACGTCACAGCCCTTCGGAGTGGGTTTTTCGTCGTCGTTTCCTGGACTGGAAAAGGCCATAGAGGCGGCCCTGGATGCACAGGTCGACGCCATCGGTCATTCTTTTGTCGATCCAACACCATTGGTTGATCAAGCCAAGGGAAGCGGGGTAAAAATCTTCGCCCAGGTTCAGACGATGGCAAATGCCAAAAAGGCGGTAGCGGCCGGGGCAGACGTCATCATTGCCCAAGGCAGCGAGGCGGGCGGGCATACCAGCCATCTGGGAACGCTCTCGTTCGTACGCGCGGTGGTCAAGATTGCCGGGGATATACCGGTTGTGGCCGCCGGAGGGATCGCAGACGGACCCGGCCTCGCCGCAGCGCTTATGCTGGGGGCCGAGGGCGCATGGATAGGCACGCGGTTCGTTGCCAGTCTGGAATGGGCCGGGCCGGAATGGGCCAAGGGCCAGGTTGTTCTGGCCGACGCCGATGACACTATACTGACCAACGTCTACGACCTAGTGGCGGAAGCTCCGTACGACCTGGATGTGATTGGTGACCGGGTCATCCGAAACTCTTTTACCGATACCTGGCACAGGCGGGAAACGGAAATGATGACCCAGAAGAGTGAGCTCCGGGAAGAGATCGCAATCGCCTCCGCCGCTGGTGACGCAACAACCGCTCCCGTCCGCGCCGGAGCCGCATCTGGGCTCATACGCTCCATCGAACCGGCGTCGTACATCATTCGGGAGATCGTCTCCCAGGCGGAAGACCTCCTGAAGCACCGAACCGAGAAACTGCTGGGGGGATCACTTAATTAGCTCTACGCCCGTATAGAAACACCCGATATATCAAACTCGGAAGGGGTAGACAGATATCCATGACTCAGATGAAAACTCCGCTATATAGCCCAGAGTTCAGCTAATTCACCTAACTTTGCTTGGACCGACGGGTACCCGTCGGCAAATTGCCAGGCATAGTTACTAGGAGACCTTACCTGCTTAAATAAATTCTGGCGACGCTCGACGAATTCCGCGTGGTCAGAAATTCTTCGAGGTTTTACGACCCACAACGCAGATTCAATCCGCCGACATCTGGCATACCAACCCGATCCGTTATCCTGAAATTGATAATTTGACAAAGCAAGTTCAAGTATTTCAGACGATCGACTGCACCTAGAGCTCAGCCCAAGTGCAAATATTTTATCCACTAATAACGAGGCTAAAACTCCCCCGCTCCCAGATAATCCGGCAAGTCTTCGAACCGGTTAAACTCTCCGATAGTCTTTAAAAACTCCTCCAGTGAGTCGGTCCCATCTAGAAGCTCTTCTAGCTGGTCGCCGATGGGGCTAACCGAGGCGGCGCCGGTGGCGTAAGAGCCGTGAAAGGCGAAGAAGGCCTGATTGATCTTGCGGATGAAGATGCCGTTGTCGTCGATAAACTGCCGCCGTTCTTCCATATAAAATTCGGCCTCTTCGATCTTACCCTCGGCCAGCAGTCCTTCGGCAGTCAGGAGGGTTTCCCGCATCGCCGCTTCGAAGTCAAACGCGTCCGGGTCCTCCGGCTCGGCGGACGGTTCCCGAGTGACCACTTCTCCGGTCATAGCCGTGAACGCCCGATCGCCTATGATCTCTCCGCCAATGCTGGCCGCAGTCTCGTTGATGGTCGTCATGTCGGCGTTGTCCCAAAAGTGCTGGCCCACGGGCTGGAAAAAGAACCAGTGGTGCAGCCACTCGTGGGCTGTGATTGCCAAGGCGTCGCGGAGGCCCCCGGAAGCCGACACCACACTGGGGTAGGTGGCGACTCCGCCGGTGCTTACGATGATGGCTGACACGTTGTCTTCCCGAAGGATTAGGTCTTCCAACTCGCCCCTCACCGCGCCCGAGATACCCGGCTTCAACAGAGTTGATCCGATCTGGGCGATGTGGTCCCGGGGCGAGATGATCAACGCCCCAGGTGAAGAGGCAAACACCGTATCCACCGGCGGAAATATGACACCGATACGGGAGGAGAACCCTTCCTCAACCAAGACCGAACTAATCTCCGACTCAATTGTCTCTTCCACATCGGGCTGCATGTCATCCACCAGTCGCTGCAACCCATCGATACGCTCATGGATGTCGGCCGGCCCGTTCCTGTCCGCCGACTCGCGTTCCAAGTCCCTGATTTGGCTCCTCAGATCGAAGAACTCTTGAGCTTGGGCTATGCGCCTCTCCCTGGGGGGTTCCGAGTTCCACGGAAGAATGTCTTGGAACTTGTTTACCCACTTGTCCAAGAAGTGGTCCACTCCCCAACGGAACAAGTTGTACTTGTGCGGCCCGATCGCGACATCGCTCGGACCGGGGTTATCGCTACCCTGGACCGCGCCAAGCAGTACCAAAGAAACTACCGAGAGCAGCAAAAGGTGTTTGGCTGTCTTGAACACAGGTATTTTTAAACCCGGCGGCGGCTAGGCCAGAACACGGTAGCGGTAGCTGGACCCCAGCAAGTCACCCTCTTCGAAACGGCTGAAACGGAGGGGTGAGATATCCACGGTCTTGCCCGCGCCTTCCACGATGAGTTCAGCCATGGTGACCCCGATCATAGGCGAGAGCTTGAATCCGTGACCACTGAAGCCCACTGCGCAATACAAACCTTCGATGCCTGGGACGGCGTCCAAGATTGGATGCCAATCGGGCGTCGTGGTGAAGAGGCCGGACCATCCGCCGCGGAAATAGGCGTCTTCCATGGCCGGTATCCGGCGGGACAGCCGGCCCAGAGCGTCGGCCATCACGTCCATGTCCACGCCCTGGTTGTAGGTTTCCAGGTCAACTTCCTCGTCGTCGCCAAAACCCATCATGGTCATTGAACTGCCGTCGGGCCGAAATGAGAACGACTGGGCGATATCGCCAACGGTGGGATGCAGAGGCAGCTTGTCCACCGGCCGCGTCAGGGAAGCAACCTGGTGGCGCACCGGCACCAAGGGCACGTCCACGCCCACCTTCGCCAACACCAACTTGGACCACGGGCCCGCCGCCACTACCGCCACGGGGGTTTCTACCCGCCCTTCGGCAGTAACCACTGCTATGACCCTTCCGCCGGAAACCTCAATCTCGGTGGCCGGGTTACGGAGCACAATCTCGGCCCCCAATTCTCTAGCGCGAGTGACATAGGAGGTGGTAACCATGTAGGGGTCAGCGTAGCCTGACTGGGGTTCCCAGGCCATGAACTCGGTCTCATTTACCGAAACCATGGGGGCGATGTCCTGAAGGTCAAGGGCGGTTACCCGCATGGTGTCGATACCCAGTGAGTACTGCATCGCCACGTTACTGGCCAGTCCGGCGCTGTCTTCTTGGTTCACGATCACCAGGTAACCAGTTTCGACGAAGCCCGCCTCTCCGCCGACGACCTCGTTGAAATTTGTGAAGATGCCCAGGCTCTCCCAAGCCATGGTCGCGGTGACCGGGTTGGAGTAATGCATCCGGCAGATTGCCTGGGAGCGGCCCGTGGAGCCGGAGCCCAGCACGTCTTTCTCCAACAGCAAAGTGTCGGTCACGCCCATCCTGCCCAGATTGAACAGGATGCTGGCGCCGATCACTCCGCCGCCTACGATTACCACGTCAGCCGTCGATTTCATGGCTTTCTTGTCTCCATGCCGGGTATCTCAACTGTGATGACTATACAGGCATCGTTGAAACATGAAAATACTACACCTCTGCCGGCCTTGGTGATTATTCGAACATTGGCTATTCTCAGCTTTCGAGCGTGCCTGTTGACAGCTAAATTCCGCGAGAGTAGACTCTATGACAATGTTGAAGGTGAACGGTAACCCCTGCGCCTCTTGTTGTACTTGTACCTGTTACATAGGGATCAGGTAACCTTCTGCGTTAGATAACGACACAACTAGGAACCTTTGAGCCCACCATGTGAATCATACTGGTGGGTTTTTTATTTGCCCAAATACTCGGAGGACGAAACAAGTTGACTAGCAAAACCTCGACCGATCCATCAAATGCTCAGGCCAAGACCAATGAGGCCATCTACGAAGAGAGCTTGGAGCTATCCAAGAATACTCAGACCATAATTCCCTTCATGGAAGACGAGATAGTGCGGTTGGAGGAGGAGTCGGCGGCATTCATGGCCGGCGAAAGGGAAAACACGGAATTCACACCCTTCCGTTTGAAGCAGGGTGTCTACGGCCAACGCCAGGCCGATGTCCAGATGATTCGCGTGAAGATTCCCGGCGGCATCATCACCACCGAGGCCATGGATGTTCTGGGCGAATTCAGTGAGAAGTTTGCTCCCCTTGGCAAGGGCCACATCACCACGAGAGAGAACTTCCAGTTCCACCACGTCCCCTTGGACGAGTGCCCAGACGCCCTCAGATTGCTGGGGACTGCCGGCCTGAGCACCCGCGAGGCCTGCGGAAACGTGGTGCGCAACGTGGTCGGAGCGCCCACTGCAGGGATCTGCGCATCGGAGGTCTTCGACCCCACTCCCTACCTGGCGGCCTTCGTTCGGTTTGCGGTGCGACATCCTCTGACCCAAGCATTTCCCCGCAAGTTCAAAAGCGCGTTCACCGGCTGCGACGACCACGACCATGTCGCCGCTGCCATCCAGGACCTGACCTACGTATCACAGATCAGGACTGAAGACGGGGTAGAGAAGCGCGGCTTCAAAGTATTCGTCGCCGGCGGCACGTCCATCATGCCCCGGTTGGCCAAACCCCTCTACGAATTTCTGCCAGAGGAAGACTTCCTCCGGCTTTCCCTGGCCATATTCACGGTCTTCAACAACGCTGACATGCTTCGCAAGAACCGCATGATGGCCCGCTTGAAGGTGCTAGTCGACAAGATTGGCCTCGACGAATTCAAGACATTGGTTGAAGCCGAACTAGAGAAGATCGGTCTCATCGACCCCAAGCCGTTTATGAACGTAGAAGAGGTGATGCGGGAGACTCCTCCAGAGTTGGCCGCCAACTACACCAACGGGGCCAACGGTGGCGGCGACTTCGCCGTGTGGCGCAACACCAACGTTGAGGCCCAGAAGCAAGAGGGCTATTTCGCGGTGCATGTGAAACCTGAGCGCGGCAACATCACTGCGGACCAGTTCCACGGACTGGCCGACATAATGCGGAAGTACACCGGCGGCCGGGCCCGCACCAGTCAGGAACAAAACCTGGTTCTGCGGTTCATCCCAGAGCAGATGCTCCATGACGTGTTTGACCAGCTTGTTGAGATCGGCCTGGCGGAAGCAAACGCCAATTCCATCAGTAACATTGTCTCATGCCCCGGCACGGATAGCTGCAAACTGGGCATCACCTCTTCGATGGGCCTAGCCGGCGCACTGAAAAAAGAGATTGAAAGCTGGGACAACCTCCTCGAAGATGAGGGCGTCAATGACATCCGCGTCAAGATGAGTGGCTGCCCCAACGGTTGCGGCCTGCATCACATCGCCAACATCGGCTTCCACGGCGCAGCCACCAAGGGCGCCGACGGCGAGCAGATCCCTGCCTATGAGATGTTCTTGGGCGGGAATTATGGGGACGTTAACGTCCAGGACTCACGCATCGGAACACGAATCCCCCGGATCAAGATTCCGGCCAAGTCCGTCCCCGGCGTGCTGAAAAACGTCGTCTCCTACTACAAAGACAACCGCGCCGACGGCGAGAAGTTCAACGACTTCTTGGACCGGGTAGGGCTGGAAGCGGTGACCGAGGTTGCCGAACGAGCCCAGGAAGCCGCAGCCGAAGCCACCCCCGGCTCAGACCTTTACAAGGACTGGGAACGCACCAACCTCTACAAGCTGGAACGGGGCGAGGGCGAGTGCGCCGTCTAAGGCGATACTGATTTGGCGCCTCCAGATTCACCGTCCCTGGCCGGAAAAACAGTCGCTTACGTCGAGGCCCGCATGCTCTCTGAGATGGGGGCCTTGATTGAGCGTAACGGCGGGGTACCATACCCAGCGCCCGTCATGCAAGAAGTCCACCTGGGTGCAACTCCTGAGGTGAAGGAACTTGTGGACGACATCTGTGCTGGCAAGGTACAGGTGATGGTCTTCCAGACCGGAGTGGGCACCAAAGCCCTCTTTGATAGCGCGGCTTCTCAAGGCAAAGAATCAGAGACCCTTCAAGCCCTGGCCGGCGTCACCGTGATAGCCCGCAGCCCCAAGCCCGCCGCCGTTCTGCGCCGCAACAACGTCCACATCGACCACATGCCCCCAGAGCCGTTCACCTCTGCCGACCTATTGACCGCCATCGAAGAACTCGACCTGGCCGGGAAAGAAGTGGCAGTCCAGGCTTACGGCGCGCCAAACTCTCATCTGACACAGGCCATGGAAAAGCGCGGCGCTAACGTCCGTGAGGTTACTCTGTACACCTGGGGCTTGGCCGAAGACGTCACCCCGGTGCTGGGTCTGATCGACGCCCTCGAAAGCGGCCAGATAGACGCCATCGCATTCACCAGCCAAGTACAGATCAACAATCTTTTAGCAATAGCCTCCCAGGCAGGCAAAGAAGAATCGGTCCGGAATATCATGGCCAACGGGCCATTAGTTGTGGCCTCAGTTGGGCCTGTCTGCACCAAACGAATGATTGAATTCGGCTTCCGCGTTGATGTTGAGCCGGACCACCCTCACATGGGCAATCTAGTGTTGGCGATTGCCGACCGTCTCAACGCGAACTAGGCGATGGCCAAATGAACTCCGGAGAAAACAAGAACGGGCGGCCTAAGGCCGCCCGTTCTTGTTTTTACACTTTGTCCTGGTAGCTCTAGGTAAATCTCAACTCTTGATCCAGCGTTTGAACCGGTCCCATGGTGAGCCCGGTGCGTCCTCTATGGACTCGCCCCGCCACCGTTTTTGTATCGAAACGTTTCTGGGGGTGATGAAAAAGAGCAGGTAGCCAAACACCAACAAGGCCAGTCCGACCCAAATCAAAATCCATATCTGGAGCAGGGCATTGACGATGAAGACGACCAGGCCGGTCATCAGAATCTTGCCTGGGGTTATGGTAGGCCAACGGCCTCTGGGCGCGCTTGGAACTGGGGCCTTACTTGCTTCGTCCGCCTGTCGCACCGCCCTGGGGCGGTCCTCCAGTGGATTTTCCGTCTCTCTGCCAGACTCTTCGGGGGCGACTTCGCCCGCGTTCCTCAGAATCTCTTCAATCTCTTTTTGGTACTTATCTTGCATAAATGATGGGTACCGTGATCTCGGTTGACATCTCGATTCGCAGTAGGAGTCGGTCACTCCGGATACCTACAACCACCCCACCATCCTCACAACGTCCACGCTCAATCATCTTCCATAATTATACAGTACATGATTACTAACGGGTAGGCAGGAATACGAGCCTGACCGCATAAGAAAATAGACCTGATAATGGCGTCTAGTTTAACTCTCTCGGGGGTTTGTAACGCCCGATCCGCCCGGTAACGACGAATATCACCCTCTCAGCGATGTTGGTCGCGCGGTCTGCGATCCGTTCCAGGTCGTGGGCCACCCAAAGGAAATGGGTCGCAGCCTCGATGGTTTTTGGATTCTGTCCCATGTCCAAAAAGATCTGGTGGCAGACCGCGTCATATAGCGCGTCTACTTCGTCATCCGAGTCCCAGACTTCATCGGCCAGATCGGTGTCCCGGTCCATCAGCGATTTCAGGCTTCTCTGCAGCATGGCCACTCCCATCCGGGCCATCTGAGGTAGTTGCTGGGGTGTCTCCACCGACTCATCTTCGCCAATGATCATACATATCTTGCCGATTCCCTCTGCGTAGTCACCCATCCGCTCCAGTTCCACGGCTATATGCAGAACGGCAAGCAAGGTCCTGAGGTCAACGGCCAAGGGTTGCTGTGTGGCGATAAGGTTGATGCACTTCTCTTCCAGCTCGAAGCGCTTCTCATCGATCTGGTCGTCTTCGGCAACAACTTCATACGCCAAAGCCAAGTCCCGGCGCGCGAGGGCGTCCATTGACTTGACGATTGCCTTCTCAACCATCTCGCCCAGGCCGATAAGCTCGGCCTCAAGTTCTTCCAGACTTCGATCGAAATCAGCCCTAACCATGGGAACCTCCTCGATCCACGACGCATTCCCGCAGCTTGTTTGGCCTTGAGGCAAAATCAGCTCTGACCATGACTCCCTCCTCAGCCTATCCGAACCTGCCGGTGATGTAGGCCTCAGTCCGTTCGTCCTCCGGGTTGGTGAAGATCTGCCGGCTCTCGCCGAATTCAACTAGGAATCCCACTCTTGCTTCTTCCACCATCAAAAACGCGGTGTAGTGGGACACGCGAGCCGCCTGCTGCATGTTGTGGGTCACGATGACGATGGAATAGTCTTCGGACAGCTCCCGCATCAGTTCCTCGATGGCCAAGGTGGCGATGGGGTCCAACGCCGAACATGGCTCGTCCATCAAAATCACCCTGGGCTCTACGGCCAGAGCCCTTGCGATGCAGAGCCGCTGTTGTTGGCCACCCGAGAGGGACAAAGCGCTTGCATTGAGCCGGTCTTTGACCTCATCCCAAAGGGCCGCTCGGACCAAAGACCGCTCGACCAACTCAGCTAAGTTGCCCTGGAAACCATTGATCCGTGGCCCGAAAGCCACATTGTCGTAGATGGTCTTGGGGAAGGGGTTGGGCCGCTGGAACACCATCCCGATCTCATAGCGTATCTCGGTGGGGTCAACGTCATGTCCGTAGAGGTCGAGACCGTCGAACAACACCTGCCCTTCCACCCGCGCCGAGGGTATCAGGTCGTTCATCCGGTTGAAGCAGCGTAGCAACGTGCTTTTGCCACAGCCCGACGGCCCGATGATCGCCGTGATGCGGTTTCGAGCCACATCCAGGTCGACATCGGTGACTGCTTTCTTAGTGTCGTAATAGACACTTAGTCCGCGGGTCTGAAGGATGAAATCCTGGTCTTGCAATCTTCCTTCTATCCTCTATCAATTCTCAGAGTGTGCTTTCAGGCTGTTGGGGAAGAAATCTGGACTTGAGGTCTCCGTCATTCCCATTTGTTCTGGAAACGGTTGCGGAGTATCACGGCGCCCGCGTTCATCACCAGGAGTATGACCAGCAGAACGATTATACCGGCTGCCGCAGTCTCCTGGAATCCTTCCTGAGGGCGGGAGGTCCAGTTGAATATCTGGATGGGCAGCACCGTGAACCGGCTTAACGGGCTGTCCGGCGTAAATGGCACAAACGTCAACGCGCCCATGGCGATGAGGGGCGCCGTTTCGCCAATGGCCCGGCTGACGGCCAAGATGACCCCGGTCAAGATGCCGGGGAAAGCCTGAGGTATCACCATGTGCCAGATGACCTGCCAGCGGGTGGCGCCCAACGCGTAGGACCCTTCCCGTAACGACGGCGGCACCGCACGAACTGCCTCACTGGCGGCAACGATCACGATGGGCAGGACTAACAACGCCAGCGTGAACCCGCCGGCCAGCACGCTGCTACCCAGATGCATGCTGTGCACGAATATCTGCAAGCCAAGGATTCCGTACACGATGGACGGCACGCCGGCCAGGTTGGCGATGTTTATTTTGGCTATCTTGGCGAATTTGCTCCGGGTGGCGTACTCCTCAAGAAATAGCGCCGTGGCCACACCCAGGGTGAAAGAGACTACTCCGGCCACCAGCACAACGTAGATGCTTCCCAGCATCGCGGCTTTGATACCAGCCTTATCAGGGTGACGAGATGGGAAACTGGTCAGGAAGCTCCAATCGATCCCGGTCACGCCTTGTTGCAACAGGTAGATCAGCAGCACCGCCAGCATGCCCAGAGCTATGCACACAGACAGCAAACAAAGCCCGTGGAAACCACGGCCCATCCACTTTCGGCGGGCCCGCCTCCGCTGGAACTCTGATTGAGGAATCACCGCCACTACTCGTACTCCTCCCGGAACCGGCTAACCACGTATTGGCTAAGCAGGTTCATCACCAGCGTCATGACGAAGAGCAGCAGGGCCACCGCGAAGATGGTCTTGAATTCTATGGACCCAGCGGGCGCATCTCCCTGGCTGACCTGGACGATGTAGGCAGTCATGGTCTCGATCGGCACGAATGGGTTGAGTGTGAAGCTGGGATTCTGCCCCGCCGCGATGGTGACGATCATTGTTTCGCCGATGGCCCGGGACACCGCTAGGATGAACGCGGACATGATGCCGGAAAGGGCTGCCGGCACGACCACCAGAGTGGAGACCTCCAGTTTGGTGGAACCCAGGGCGTAGGCCGCCTCCCGCAAGTTTCGGGGCACCGAACGCATGGCGTCTTCACTAAGGCTGGAGACCATCGGCAAGATCATTATTCCCATGACTATGGAGGCACTCAACGCGTTGAACACCGCAATGTCGCCCGAGATATCGCGCAAGATGGGAGTAACGAACAACAACGCGAAATAGCCATAGACCACGGTGGGTATGCCGGCCAGGACCTCCAAGATGGGTTTGACCAACCGGCGTATCCGGTCGGGCGCATATTCGCTGAGATAGATGGCGCTGAGCAGGCCCAAGGGCAACGCCACCAGCATCGCCAGTAACGCGGTCAACGTTGTGCCTGCGACCAACGCCAAAACGCCGAACTGCTTGGAAGAGAACAGGGGTGTCCAGCGCGTTCCGGTGATGAATTCCCAGAACGTAACGTCGCCGAAGAAGGTGAGGGCCTCAAATAACAGCACGGCCACGATGCCGACGGTGATCAGGATTGACAAGAAAGCAGAAAGGAACAGGGCTACGGCGATGGCCCGTTCGGAGAACGTCCGCTTCCAGGCATTCCTAGTTCCCTTGCCCAAAGGAGGGCTTACCACGTTTCTAATCAATGCTAATCGCGCTCCTCACGCTGAACGGCGGCCGGTGAGTGATCATTAACATATATCATTGGTTAGCCGCCAGAATTTCTTCAACCGTACCGTGTTGAGGATTTTCTCCTCCGAATATCGTTCCGGAAAGCCCGCGTTGAAATCGGTCTAGAACCAAGTCATGCACTCTCTCCGGGAACGGGACGAACCCCAGATCTCGGAGGAGATCGGCTCGATCGTAGCTCACGAAATAGCTGACGAAGTCCTTAACATCCGGCTCTTTCCATGCCTTTTTACTGACATAGATGAAAAGGGGCCGGGATAGCGGTGAGTAGGTTCCGTCGTTGATAGTCTCATCCGTGGGTTTTATACAGCCGTTCCCGCTGTCGACGGCCACCATCTTCAAGATATCTCGGTTCTCCACGAAGTATGAGTAACCGAAGTAACCGAGACTGCCCCGGTCCCCGGCGATCCCACGCACCAAGACGTTATCCCGCTCACTGGAGGTGAAATCTCCCCGGGATGATTGCGCCTCACCGTTAATGGTCTCCGTGAAATAATCAAAGGTTCCCGAATCCACGCCTGGCCCATAGAGCCGGAGCTTCTCGTCCGGCCAGTCCGCGCGGACCTGATTCCATCGGTCAATCACTCCCTCAGCTTCAGGAGCCCACATGGTGTGGAGTTCTTCAATGGTCAAGCAGCTAACGAAATCATTATCCGGGTTCACACCCAGCGTCAGACCGTCTAAAGCAACTGGAAGTTCGATGAATTCGATCCCGCCCTCGGCACATTTAAGCACCTCGCTGGCCTTGATCGGCCTAGAAGCATCGTTGATATCGGTTTCTCCGTCACAGAATTTCTTGAACCCGCCGCCGGTTCCAGAGATTCCGATGACCACTCTGGCAGACCCGCCGATGGAATCGCCCCAGTCTTCAACCATCGCCTCCGTTATCGGAAAGACCGTGCTAGAGCCGTCGATGTCCGTTGTTCCGGCCCCGCAGGCGACAAGGGCGCACATGGCGCAAAAAAAAGCCGCCCCCCAGGCTTTCCAGCCCAGAGAACGGGTTACGATCCAGTTCCTTGTCTTCATTCAGCAGAAATTATAAGGCGGTCTAAATGGGCCGCGCAATAGGGCGGCTGGTCAATTTCCCCAGCCATTCCTAGCACCAGCTTGTATACTGATAATAATCAGACTCCCGGCGTTCCTAAAATGTGAGTTTTACCGGGACGGCGAAGACCTGAAATGGCGATCTGAGGTTTACTTTTGAGTCAGCAACTTGAACTGAGCGTCGTGGACCAATCGCCGGTGCGTGTCGGCGAGTCGGCGGGCCAGGCGCTTCGCGACACCATAGCATTGGCCGTTGAAGTGGAGAAATTGGGCTACCGGAGGTACTGGCTGGCAGAACACCACAGTCTGCCCAACTTTGCCGGTACCAGCCCGGAGATTCTGATCGGTCAGGTGGCAGCCCACACCAATTCCATCAGGGTTGGCAGCGGCGGAATAATGCTCTCCCATTACAGCGCTCTCAAAGTCGCGGAGAACTTCCGCATGTTGGGCTCACTCTACCCAGGCCGGATCGATTTGGGAATCGGCCGGGCCCCGGGCAGCGATCAGATCACCGCGGCCGCCCTTTCCTTCCCAGGCCAACCCAAAGAGATTCGCCACTTTCCCCGTCAGGTGGTCGACCTTTTGGGATTCCTGAACGACGATCTGGAAGACGGGCATTTCTTTTCCAGCATCAGCGCCGGGCCAGGAGAGCCAGAGGTCCCCGACGTCTGGCTCCTAGGATCCCGTTACGAGAGCGCCAACATGGCCGCTCAGTTGGGGCTACCCTTCGCCTACGCCCATTTCTTCGGGATCAACGTAGAAGAGGGTCCGGCAATAGTCGCGAACTACCGGCAGAACTTCCAACCGTCGGAGCAATTTCCGGAGCCCAAGATTAACGTGGGCGTCCACGTCGTCTGCGCCGAGACCGAGAGAGAAGCGGCGCGGCTCTCGGCCAGCCGCAACCTGTCGCGGCTGTTCAACATCACCGGTCGGGCCAACGGGATCCCCTCGCCCGAAGATGCAGCCAAGTACCTCTACCGGGCGGATGAGGCGGCCTTCGTCAAGCAGTACCAAGACGTCTGCGTTGACGGCGACCCGGAGCAGGTGAAAAAGGGACTGGAAGAGATCGCCGAGATGTACGGGACATGGGACCTAAGCGTAGTAACCATCACCCATGCCCTGGCCGACCGCGTCCACTCCTACGAGTTGCTGGCTGAGGTTTGTGGATTAACGCCGCCTGAGTAATTGAATGAATCGAGGAGGGCGGAGAACCCCATTCCCCCAAACATTGTCATTCTGAGGAGCGCCGTAGGCCGACGAAAAATCTACCAAACATTTCTTTGGTAGACCCTTCGCTTCACTCAGGGCGACATGTGGAATCGCACGAGCTTGAAACGAGGCTTGTCCGGTGATTTGGTCCCTTCCCCCGCAACGGGGAAAGGTTAGGATGGGGGCTGATTCTCAACCGCTATTTCATGCGCAGACCTACCCTTTGGGCGCCAGCGCGTTGATAACGTGCATATGGGAGGCCATGTTGTCACCCACGGCGAAAGGCGCGATCACCGGCATTTGAAGACCGGCGCCGCGACGTTTTTCCAGTGCGGCGCGGCATTCTGCGGACGTCCCGACCACAGCCACCTGGTCCTGCATCTCCACGGTTATCGAATCAGCAGCCTTGTCCAGGTTGCCCTCGGCCAGGGCAGCCGCGGCATCGGACATCTCCTTGTCGAACCCAGTCTCGGCGAAGAAGTTGCGGTAAAAGGGGTTGCTGGCGTAGCGGGCCACCTGGCGGCGTAGCGAGTCCCGCGAGGCCGTAAGGTCATTACCAACCGCCACCCGCACGTAACCGGCGATGTCTATATCCTTGGGATCGCGCCCGGCTTTCTCTGCGCCCCGCTTGATGTGGCCAATCGCCTCACTCAGGTAGTCGACAGCAGTCCAATTCATCAGCACGCCGTCAGCCAACTCTCCAACCATCTCCAGCATCTGCGGTCCCAAGGCGGCGATGTAGATCGGCACCTTGGTCTTGGGCGTGGCTGCTCCCATAGAAGCGCCAGTTATATTGAACTGCTTGCCCGCGAAGTTGACCTCTTCGCCGGACAACAGCGCCGTAATTATCTGAATAGTCTCCCGCATGCGGGTCATTGGTTGCTTAAAAGGGATGCCGTCTCTGCTTTCTACAGTGGGGGCGTGCCCCACTCCCAGACCCAGCATGAACCGACCATCAGACACGGCAGCCATCCCCGCCGCGCCCATGGCGGTGTTGGTCGGCGTGCGGGCGAAGATTGGCAGGATCCCCGTGCCCAACTTCACGGAGTTGGTCTTCATGGCAATGGTCGCCAGCGAAGTTAATGAATCCCTTCCGCCGCCCTCAGGCACCCATACCGCTTCGAAGCCATTCTTCTCAGCCTGAGACGCCAGTTCTTGGTAGTCCTGAGGGGAAAGATTAGGATCATTTTCCAGACGCACACCGAAGCGGGCCATGACTGCTCCTTCGAGATCAGTAGTCCTGATAACGCTTATACACCCAGTTGGTTTGCCAGGTCCCGGAAGTCGTCACAGACATAGTCGAACGACGGGTCGGGAGTCAGGTCGACCTTGCCGTTAACGCCGCGCTCCAGGGGCCGCTTTACAAACGCAGTTCTCAGACCCTGCTTCCCGGCCGCCAATAGATCGCTCTGGTGTGCGGCCACCATCATCACCTGTTCAGGCTTCAGGTGGAGCAGTTCCACGCCCGTCAGATAGGTCTTCGCATCGGGTTTGTAGGCGTGCGCCAGCTCAGCGCCGAGTATGGTGTCCCACGGCAATCCCGCATATTTGGCCATATCCACCATCAGCGCGATGTTGCCGTTGGACATGGTGGCCAGGATGAACTTTGACTTGAGTCTGTGAAGTCCCGGAGAAGAATCGGGCCAGGCGTCCAGGCGGTGCCAGGCCAAGTTCAGGTCGGCCTTGGCTTCTTCGCTGATTCCGGTGATCTTGAAGTCGTTCAGCAGTTCTTCCAGGCCCATCCGGTGAAGCGTGTCCAGTTCAGTCCAGGGCAGTTCACCGGTGCGCACCTTGTCCATGAAAGGACGGTACTTGGCCCGCCAACTCTCTGCGAAGTCGACCCAATCGGCGGTTATGCCATTGGCTTTGCCGAAGCTCTCGCCGTGACAGGTGACTGAAGAGTGCCAGTCAACCACCGTACCAAATACATCAAATACAAGCGCCTTGATCTGAGATGAGTCCATTGCCGTTTTCTCCTAGGTTATTCCCTACCGACCTTGAGTAGTATGTCCGCCAACTCGCGGGCGTGGGTAATCATGGTGTCGTGGCCGGAATCCACGGGGTAAACACCCCAGCCGGCCTGTCTAGCCCGTTCTGCCACCGTGTCGAACCCCGATTCCCCGCCGCCGACGAAGTTCTTGGGGATCTGTGCCGCCTTAGGGTTGGCGATGTGTACTGGGCTGGCCATGGCTGCAGCAGGCTGCGGGGTCACATTGGCGCCGACCCAAGCCAGGTCTTCGGGGTCGGTGATGCCCCAGCGGCGGCCCACTTCTTCCACCGAAGCCGGAGCTGGTAGGAACCCGTCGCCATTCTCTATCTGATCGCGCACCCAGGCAGAAAATTCTTCGCCGCGGACCGGTACCAATTGGTCGGCCATGGACTCGCCGTCGGCCGGAATGACACCGTTGACGTAAACCATGTGGGCGATCCGCTCTGGGCAAACCTCCGCCACCCCAGTGATGACCATGCCGGCGTAGGCATGTCCCACCAAGACCACATCCTCCAATCCCTCATAACGCATCATATGCACGATGTCTTGGATGTGAACGTCAAGAGTGATCTCGGACGGGTCGATGCGGCCATTCAGATGGGCGCGTTCGCCCATACCGGTAAGAGTGGGCGCAAATACTTCGGCCCCGGCATCTCTCAGCAGCGGGGCCGTTTTCTTCCAGCACCAGCCGCCATGCCAGGCGCCGTGGACCAATACATAGGTTGTCATCGAGCCCTCCGGCGCCATTGATTTAACTTTCTGTTAGTTGAGTTGGTCCACCTGTCGCTGAACCTCGTCGTAATCTGGCTCCACGCCCGGATTTTCACCCACCCACTTGAACTTGATCACGCCCTCTTTGTCGATGACGAACACGGCACGCTGAGATGCGGTGTACCCGTCCATGCCGGCAAAATTCGGCAGCGCCACGCCGTAGGCGTCGACCGTCTCTCGCTTGAAGTCGCTCAACAGAGGAAAGTTCAGGTTATTCGCGTCGGAAAATGCTTTCTGCGCGAAGATACCGTCCACACTCACGCCGTACACCTGGGCATTCATGGAATTGAACGCGTCAAAGCGGTCGCGGAAGGTGCACATCTCGGTGGTGCATACTCCGGTGAACGCTCCGGGATAAAAGGCTAGAACCACGTTCTTGCCCTTAGAGTCGCTGAGTTTAGTCGGTTGCTTATTTTGATCGAATAGTTCGAAATCCGGGGCTTGGTGTCCTACTTCTACTGCCATGGTTGGCCCTCCTGGTGCGGTAAAGGTGTCACCGTTTCAATCTCAGATACCGGTCGTCCAGATCGGCCATGAGACATACGCGGAGATGGGTCATTCGAGCCCGGAAGCCGGGCCGAGGCTATATTAACACAGCCCCCGTGCCCAGGCGCGGCCCGTGCCTATGGTACAATCCTTTGGCCATACCGAATCATCGGAATTACGCAACGCCAAGCACGTACGGAGAGAACTGCGGCATGTTTTTTGACTCACGGCGGTCCAACATCCTGGCCACCAACGGAATGGTCGCGACCAGCCAGCCTTTGGCGGCCACGACGGGCCTGCGCATCCTGATGGAGGGTGGCACCGCTGTTGATGCCGCCATTGCCGCTGCCGCTGCCCTGAACGTGGTTGAGCCCATGTCCACCGGAGTTGGCGGGGACATGTTCGCCCTCGTCTGGGACAACAAGGAAAAGAGCGTACGCGCCTTGAACGGCAGCGGCCGCGCTCCCGCCGCCGCGAGCATCGACGAACTCAAGAGCAAGGGCCACCGGACCATGCCGGAGACCGGGGTGTATTCCGTGGCCACGCCGGGCACCGTCCACGGCTGGGAGACCCTGCTGGACTCCTGCGGCACCATGCCCCTGAGTAGGGTCCTGGCGCCGGCCATCGACTATGCCGAGAACGGCTTCCCTGTTTCAGACATAATCTCCTTCCAGTGGCAGCAGCAACTGGCCAAGCTTTCCGCCTTCCCATCAGGCACGGAGATGCTGCCTAACGGCGGAACTCCTTCCCAAGGCGATTTCGTGAAACTACCTACTCTGGCCTCCACACTGAGGGCCATCGCGGAGGGCGGATCTGAGGCCTTCTACAAGGGCCCCATCGCTGAGAAAACATGCGCGTTCGTTCAGGAGCACGGCGGTTGGTTGTCAGTTGACGATATGGCCACCCACACCTCCGACTGGGACGAGCCCATCTCCACTGATTACCGAGGCGTAACCTGCTGGGAATGCCCGCCCAACGGCCAGGGCATTGCAGCCTTGGGAGCGCTGAACATCGCAGAGGGGTTCGACATCCGAGGTATGGGCGCTCAATCACCGGATGCCTATCACCACCTGATCGAGGCGATGCGCTTAGGATTCGCCGACGCCTTCCAATATGTGGCCGACCCCCGAAAGGCCAACGTGCCCATCAAGGAGTTGACCTCCAAAGATTTCGCGATCACCCGGCGGGCATTGATGGACTCCAAGAAGGCTATGGCCACCGTGCCCTACGGGCAGGTACTGAATGGCTCGGACACCGTTTATATCAGCGTGGTCGACGGACAGGGCAATGCCTGCTCGTTCATCAACAGTGTATTCACCAACTTCGGGTCTGGGATGGTTGTTCCCGGCACCGGAATCGTCCTGCACAACCGGGCATCGTTGTTCTCGCTGGACCCGAATCACGCCAACCATCTGGCCCCCCACAAACGGCCGTACAACACCATCATCCCCGGCATGGCAACCATCGGCGACGAGCTACACCTGTCTTATGGCATGATGGGTGCGTTCATGCAGCCTCAGGGCCATCTGCAGTTGATTAGCAACATGGTCGACCACGACATGGACCCACAGCAAGCCATCAACGCCCTGCGGTTCATGGTCGGCAACGACAATGTCATACTGGAAGAGGGCCTGGACCCCGCTGTAGCGCGGGACCTCCAGTCCCGTGGCCACAAGGTGGGCCAAATCACCGGTTATAACCGGGTATCCATCGGCGGGGCACAGATGATCAAGCGAGACCCGGACACCGGTGTGCTCACAGGCGCCTCGGAACCAAGAAAAGACGGCTGCGCAGTAGGCTACTAAGGCGAGTCAAGAGGAGTTACGAATGCCTGAGGAACGTAAAGACCGCGGCTTCTATAAGAAGTATTACCGGGAGATTGACGTTGTCCACGGCTTGCAGACCAAGCCCGAGGACCGCGACTGGCTCCTAACGACGCCTAAGGACAACGTGAAGCAGTCGGACATCGTTCTCTACCTTGGTTGCAACGTGCTCCGCACCAGCTACATGATCAGCACGGTCACCGACATCTTCAAGCTGATGGGCGTTAGCTACGCAGCCGTCGGCGGCAAGACCTTCTGCTGCGGCATCCAGCACTACCAGCGGGGCGATGAAGATGCGGCCATGTCCGTGGCCGCTACGACCGCCGCCAATTTCCAGAAGTTCCAGCCGGAAAAAGTAGTGATGTGGTGTCCGTCATGTATCTACTTCTACGACGATGTTATGGACATGCGCGGCAAGAGTTTCGATTTCAACCACGTCGCCGAATTCCTGGTGGACAACATCGACAAGCTGGATTTCCAGCCTCAACCCGAGATCACCGTGGCCATGCACTACCACACGGGCCGGGAGCAGTCCGACGCTGAAGCCCGGAGCGCCCAGTTCCTGCTGTCCAAGCTGCCTGGCGTAACGCTCATCGATGTGGGCACCGACGCACGTTTTGGCCGCCACTGCACCCCCGCCGTGCGCGAGAAGATGGGGGAACACGAGTGGGAGGGCATGGCCACCGGGTTCGTCGAAAAGGCAATCGAGGAAGGAGCGAACACATTCGCCACCCTCTACCACGGCTGCCAACGGCACATGTGCCGCTACGAGGGCGACTACCCGGTCAAAGTAGAGCACTACCTGACTTTGGTGGGCCGGGCCTTGGGAATCGAGCACGAGGACCTGCACAAGAAACACGTGCTCTCGGGTGATGTCGACGCCATCATGGAAGAGACCAGCCCCTGCGCCGTAGCCAACGGCATCTCCCCAGAAGAGGCCCGCCTAACCATCGAAAAGAACTACGTGGTGCGGTAGCTGCCTCTACTCCTCCCAAGGCATCCTTTCGTCGCCGGAGCGGGTGCGCCTGGGGGCGTCTTGACCGACGCCCGTTAAGGCCGGCTCAGGCCGCTCGGCGGTGCCGATGCTTCCGTCGCTGAAGATCACGCCGTCTTCGCAGTAGGCCTCGATACGGCCACCCCCGAACTGCTCACGGTAGAGGTTGGCATACAGCCCTCCGTACGCCAGCAATTCATCATGGGGGCCGTGCTCCACTATCCGGCCCCGGTCCACCACGTAGATCACATCGGCCGCGATGATGGTCGACAATCTGTGGGCTATGACCATGGTGGTGCGGTCACGCATGAGCGGTTGCAGCGCCGATTGTACGTAACGCTCGCTGACCGTATCCAACGCCGAAGTTGCCTCGTCCAGTATCAGTACGCGCGGCTGATGCAGTATCACCCTGGCGATGGACAGGCGCTGCCGCTCCCCGCCGGACAACCGGAACCCTCTCTCACCGACAACGGTGTCATACCCCTCGGACATCTCCATGATCCGGTCGTGGATGAAGGCCGCTTTGGCCGCCTCGATCATCTCGTCCCTCGAAGCCTCCGGTCGGGCGTAGAGCAGGTTCTTCTCCATAGTGTCGTGGAACAGATAGCTGTCCTGGGTCACGAAGCCGATGACCGCCGCCAGGTCCACCTGCCTGATCTCTCTGACATCCGTGCCGTCGATGGAAACGGAGCCTTCCGTAACGTCATAGAGCCGGGGCACCAGGTAGGCCAGGGTTGTTTTACCGGCCCCGCTGGGGCCCACGAACGCGGCCAATTGGCCGGGAGGAATGTTCAGGCTGACCCCATCCAACGCCCACAAACGGGACTCTTCTTCCAATTCCTGTTCGGAGTTTTCGTCACTGGGTTCGCCGTACGACCGGGCGTAGTTGACGCGCACCGAGTCGAATGTGATGCCACCGGAAACTCTTTCTAGGTCCAACGACCTGGCGTCGGGGGAATCCACGATGTCCTGTTTAAGGTCAAGGTATCCGTAGATACGCTCGAATAGCGCGAAAGATGACTGAAGCTCGACCGAAACCTGGAGCAGCCGCCCCACGGGGAAGTACAGGCGGCTTTGCAACGTGGTGAAGGCGATAATGGTGCCGGCGGTAACGGCTGGGGAGCCGCTGCCGGACATCATATAGCCCGCCAACAGGTAGATGAACGCCGGGGAGATCGACAGGAAGGTCATCACCACCGCGAAGAACGAGTGGCCGATCATTTGCTGCCGCACCGCCAGGTCGGACAGTTCCTGGTTGTGGCGGTGAAAATTGGCCATTTCCTGAGTCTGGCGGCCGAATAATTTAGCCAGCATGATGCCCGAGACCGACAGGGTCTCTTGGGTGATAGCCGTGACCTCGGCCATGGACCGCTGGGCCTCGGATGTAACGGCCCGGCGCTTTTTGCCAACGTACTTGGTCAGTGCGAAAAAGAAGGGCACCGTCGCCACGGCCACGATAGTCAATTGCCAGGACAAGATCAGCATGGCGACTAGGGTGCTCAAAAATATAACGGTGTTAGAAAGCGTGTCCGTCAGGGTGCTGGTAACCACAGCCTGAATTCCGCCCACGTCATTGGAGATACGGGACTGAATCTCTCCGGTGCGAGTGCTGGTGAAGAACCCCAGAGACATTCCTTGGAGGTGGGCGTAGACCGAGTCTCGAAGATCGCGCATGACGCTCTGGCCTACGTGGTTCGTCATGTAGGTCTGGATCACGCCCATGATGCCGTTGGCGATTGCGATGGAAGTCATGACCGCCGCCAAGATCCAAAGGAGTTGCAGGTCCGGGCCGCCGGAGGACGGGAAAAGGCCTGAGTCGAAGACCGTCCTGATTAGCAGAGGGTTGATCACCCCGATGCTGGCAGTGACCAGGATCAAAACCGCCACCGAGACCACTTGGAAACGGTACGGTCGAAATAACCGTATCGTTCGCCGCAGCATCGGACTGGACAGAGGAGGTAGGCCGAGTGTGTTTCTCTTGTCTACTGGCTGTTCCGGCACGACGCGGTGCATCATGGGCTCCACCTATGTTTCAGAGCGGCACGATTGCGCCGCTTATTTTTTATTCTGGCACGCTATCCAAGCGCGGGTGAGTCGTGAACTCATTCTACCATTCAGTAACTGAGGGAACGGACAACTTTGGCATTGAAGCGCTAAAATCCCCCTTAATCCCGCTTTACGAAAGGGGGAGACGGCGATCACCACGACCGAGATACCTTGCCACAACACTGTCATTCTGAGGAGCGCCGTAGGCCGACGAAGAATCTTGCAATCGTCAACTTGGCAGATCCTTCGCTTCACTCAGGATGACATTGGGACGGGCTGGAATTACGCATTGATGCTGCATGGCAATGAAAAATGGAAAACGTAGCCCCCTTCGTAAAGCGGGGTTGGGGGATTTCCGTCACTCCTCCAGAGTCGTGATGTCCCCCGGGTCCAGTCCCAGCTCGTTGGCTTTTAGTAGGCGGCGCATGATCTTGCCCGAGCGGGTCTTGGGCAGCGTAGGCATGAATTCCAGCTCGGCGGGTACTGCGATGGGACCCAGTTGTTCACGGACGTGTAGTTTCAGGGCCGCAATCATTTCGTCGGACCCCTCTTGGCCCATGCGCAGGGTTACGAAGGCCTTGATGACCTCACCGCGAAGTTCATCAGGCTTTCCAATGACCGCTGCCTCTGCTACAGCGGAGTGGGAAACCAACGCGCTCTCAACCTCCGCCGAGCCGATGCGGTGGCCAGCCACATTCAATACATCGTCAGCGCGGCCCACCACCATGTAATAGCCGTCGTCGTCGCGAAGGGCCACGTCGCCGGTGAGGTAGACGCCGGGGATAGTGTTCCAGTCCTTGGCGTAGCGTTCGGGGTCGCCGAACACGGTCCGGTAGAAGTGGGGGAACGGCTTGGTGATCACCAGAAACCCGCCCTTGTCCGGCTCGGTGATGGGCTGTCCTTCCCGGTCTACGATGTCCAAGGAAGCTCCGGGCATCGCGACGCCCACCCGGCCCGGTCTGACCGGCAAGGTGGCCGGGGTGCCCAGGCAGGGGCCGCCGGTCTCGGTCTGCCACCAGTTGTCCACGATATGGCCCCACTCGCCGTTGCCGCAGATGAACTCGTAGGTCCACTTCAGGGCCTCGGGATTGAGTGGTTCGCCGGCGCAGGTCAAGAACCGCAGCGACCTAAGGTCATATTTCTGGGCGTATTCTTCGCCGTAGCGCATCAGCATGCGCAGTAGAGTCGGCGCGGTGAACATGACATTTACGCCGTATTTCTCGATGATCTCGTAGAAGACTCCCGGGTTCGGATGGTCGATGGCCCCCTCGCGAAAGACCGTGGTAGCCCCGGCTACCAACGGCGCGTAGACGATATAGCTGTGGCCCACAACCCAGCCGATGTCAGATGTGCACCAGAAGACGTCGTCGTCCTTAACGTCCCAAAAGGTCTTGAAGTGGTAGTAGGTACCCACCATGTAGCCACCGTGGACGTGGAGCACGCCCTTGGGTGTGCCGGTGGTGCCGCTGGTGTAGAGGATATACAGCGGGTCCTCGGAATCCATCTCCTCGGCCGGACAGTGGATGCTGCTTTCAGCCATCAATTGGTCGAAGTCGACATCTCTGGCTCCAGGATTCTCCGGCGGCCCCTTTCGGCTCCAGACCACCACGTGTTCAACCAGGTCCATGCCATCGACGGTCTGGTCGCAGATGCCCTTCAAGTCGACCTCGTTGCCCCTCCGATAGCCGACGTCGGCGGTGATGACCACCTTTGCCTGGGCGTCCAATATCCGACCCCGCAGCGAACCGACGCTGAACCCAGCGTAGACCACGCTGTGCACCGCTCCGATGCGGGCGCAGGCCAGCATGGCGATGGCGCCCTCGGGTGAGAGCGGCATATAGATGACCACACGGTCGCCTTTCTTCACCCCAAGGGATTTTAGGCCATTGGCGAAACGGTTGACCATCTGCGCCAACCGACCGTAGGTGAACACACGCTCCGATCCGTCCTCGCCCAAGAAGATGAATGCCGCCTTGTTCTTGTTACCGTTGGCCAGGTGGCGGTCTAAAGCGTTGGAGGTGATATTGCACTTGCCGCCCAGGAACCATTCGAAGGTGGGATAGTTCCACTCAAACACCTTGTCCCAGGGCTTGGACCAGTCCAGTTCTTTGGCCACGCGCTCCCAGAAAGCCTCGGGATTCTCCACCGAATCTTTGTATTCAGCTTCGTGGTCCTGTAGGTAGGCCTGTTGCACCAAGGCTGGAGGCGGCAGAATCTGGCCGGTCTCTTGGAGTAGGTGGTCGATCTGTCCTTGCTGGACCATAGGTAGCTCCTTAGCTGACGGCTATCGGAATTTTGGCATCACTTCTTCGGCGAAAAGTTTCATGGAGTGCATCACTTTGTCGTGCTCCATGCTGCCATAGGAGAAGTGGGCGGTGTAGTACTGAACATTGTGCTGGTCGCGCAGTCGTTGGATGCCTTCCACCACGCAGTCTGGGGTGCCGAAGTAGGCGGTGGATTTCAGCCTCGAATCATAGCTGGGTGGGTCCTCGGGCCGGGTTTTGACCCAATTGTCCAGATCGGCGTAGATCTCGCTGCCCCCTTTGAGGGTGCGGCGGTATCCGTTCAGGTCGGCCACCCAGTCCATGGCCTCATGAGGGTCTTTCTCGGCCGTTTTCTGGTCCTCGGCCACGTAGGTCACCCGGAAGAAGGGCATGTCCTCCCAGCGGGGCGCCACGCCCGCCTCAGCGCACTTGGCGGCGTACAGGTCCCGTAGGCCGAGCACGTCCTCATTCGGGGTATTGGCGCTGGTGAGCATGGGCAGGCCGCGGGACACAGCATCGTCGATGGTGCCCGGCGTCCTGGACACCGCCAGGTACATGGGTGGATGGGGTTTCTGGATTGGCGTGGGCGCTATCGTAAGGTCGTCCACCTGGTAATGGTCTCCGTGGTAGGTGAACCCAGGCGTACTCCAAAGGCCCAGTATGATGTCTACGATCTCATTGAACCGCTGGGTCCTGGTCCCGTAGTCGACTTTGAAGTTAGCGTACTCATAAACCACCTGGCCACGGCCGATCCCAAAGTCCAGGCGGCCATCGCTCAAGAGGTCCATCATGGCGGTCTCCTCGGCCATGAACACCGGGTCGTGGAAGTTTAGGACGCTCACCCCCGTGCCGATGCGAATCTTTTTGGTCTGGCCAGCAACGTAGGTTGCCAGTGGCAGAGCGGATGGAACGATGCCGAAGCGGGTGAAGTGATGCTCAGCTAACCAGACGGACTCGAATCCCAACTCCTCTGCGTACTGTATCTGTTCGATCATTTCGTGGTAGAGGCGGCCCTGGTGCGAAGGGTCCCGCTGTGGCCAGGAAGGCAAGACAAACATACCGAATTTCATGGATGGTGGATGCTCCGGTGCGGCGGACAGCATGGTCTGCCGGTATTGGTTTTTGGTGGCCCTATTCTACCTGCCCCATACTACCCAGGCAAGGTAAGCCACCCTCGTGGACCGCGCCTAAGTCCGCAACAATGTTGACCGCCCAAACTTCATCGCCTACAATTTGCTGACTCTAATTCTGAGACTGGACCGGTACGGCTCAATAGGCCCGGGAGGACCAATGGCGAATGAGGGATACGCACGCCCAGAACTCTTGGTGGACTCCGCCTGGGTGGATGCCCATAAAAACGATTCCAACGTTGTGATTGTCGACTGCGAAGTCGATCCCGCCTACGCCCGCGGCCACATACCCGGCGCGGTCTTGGTGCCGGACAACTACGAGAAAGACCCGGACTCGGGCCGGTTGTTCTTAATGAATCCAGAACAGTTCAAAGCCATGTGCGAGGGCCTGGGTATCGGCGACGAGACGTTGGTGATCGCCTACGACCATTCTCGCAGCCTGACTGCGGCCCGCCTCTGGTGGGCACTCAACACCTACGGCCACACCAACGTTAAGATCCTGAACGGGGGATGGCGGGCCTGGATCGCCAACGGCGGGACAGTGGACTTTGGCCGGGCCAAGATAAAGTCAGTCACCTTCACTCCCAAGTACGACGACTCCAAACTAGTGAAGGTCGATGAACTCAAGGGAGCCTGCGAAGTCGGCGGTTCGGTGATCTGGGACGTGCGCAGCGACGGCGAATGGGACGGCAGCATGACCCGCGGTAACAAGCGCGCCGGCCACGTGCCTGGAGCCGTGCACCTTGAATGGTTCAACCTGATGGACTCGGACACTAACGAGTTTAAACCGGCCGCCGAGATTCGACGGATACTGACGGAGCACGGTATCACTCCCGACAAGAATGTCTACACTTATTGACAAGGTGGCATCCGAGCGGCGAACAGTCTGTTCGTCATGCAATTGGCCGGTTTCAACAGCACAAAGAACTACGACGGGTCCATGGGTGAGTGGGCAAACTTGGAGGACACACCCTTAGAGGTATAACCCGCATCTAACCGCGTCGCAGGTCTAACCAAATCAGACCAATCTAAGCAAATCTAGACCAAACTGAATAGAGAAGGAGAAAACGATTCCAGGATATTTCATGGGAATGGTTCACGCAATCAAAGACGGAGAGGCATTTGGGGCGTATCAGCAAGTTGCCCTGCCAACGATTGAGAAAATTGGCGGTAAGCCGCTGTTTTTCAGCACGAACATCGAAGCTGCGGACGGCGACTGGGCCCCGATGGGCATCATTGTGGTCGAGTTTGAAAGTAGCGAACAGTCCCGGAAGTGGTACAGCTCGGCGGAGTACCAAGCAGTAATCGGTCAGCGTCTTGACTCCACTGACAGCAACACAGTTTTCATGGACGTCGAGTAACCGACCACTGACTAAGAATCGATACCGATAAAAGGGTAGGGGCACGGCAATGCCGTGCCCCTACCCTTTTAATACAGCACCTTGTTTTAGGCAGAGGCCAATTCTTTAGTCATCTTGCGTATAACCTGCTCTGGGCTGCTCCCAACGTCCACGCGTATAGAACGGCGTCCGGCCGCCCGCAGCGCTTGAAGGTCTCCCAAGGCTTGAGCATCGGCCAGCGCGCTAAAGGTGAACGGCGTCCCTGGAATATCGACGCTCTGGGCGTGTTCAGCCGTGATCTGCAGAAACAGCCCCGACGCTGGGCCGCCTTTGTGTAGTTGGCCGGTGGAGTGCAGGAACCGTGGCCCGTATCCCATAGTCGTTGCGATTCCAAACCTCTCCGTCACCCTGCGGCGCAGGTCCTCCAAGGCAGAATCAACCGCAGAAGATTGCGGGATGTAGGCCATGATGACCACATAGTCACCCGGTGTCGCCGTCTCCAGCAGGCTGCCAATAGGGGCCGTTTCATCCATGGCCGGCAGCTTCCCCGATTTTTCAAACTGCTCCAAGACACTTTCGGTCCTGTCCTTGGACGCCTGAACGTTTGGCTGGTCAAAGGGGTTTATCCCCAGGATTGACCCGGCAATGGCCGTGGCCGTCTCCCAGCGGAAGAACTCGGCCCCCACGTCGTACGTGTCCGACAGGTCCAGGCGCACCACAGGTTGGCCAGTTGATTCTATGGCGTCGATCGCTGAATCGACTTCACCATTCGCGTCGCCTTCCAAGCACAGATACACAAACAGCCGGTCTTGGCCATAGTGCTCTGGGGACGCCAGCGGCTCTCCGGCCACCGGAATTATGCCCAACCCTTCCTTTCCGGTGCTCTCGGCGATCAGTTGTTCCACCCACAAACCGAAGCTGGCTATGGCCGGGGATGTGAGCAGAGTGAGCTTGTCCCGTCCCTGTTGGGCAAGAACACCCATGGCTGCGCCAAGCCATGCTCCGGGGTTGTCGTGGATGGGGACTTCGGGTTTGGTCTTTTCCCGCATGCGATCGGCCCGGTCGATCAATCTCAACACGTCCATGCCGATGACCGCCGCTGGGACAAGTCCGAAGTAGGACAGCACCGAGTAACGCCCACCAAGGTCGGTGGGGTTTAAGAACACTCTCCGGAAGCCCTGCTCTTCGCCCAGCCGGGCCAATGGACTGCCAGGGTCGGTGACAGCGATGAAGTGCCGGCCGGCGCTTTCTTTGCCCACAGCCGTCTCCACCAAATTTCGGAAGTAAGCGTAGAACATATTGGGCTCAGTGGTCGAACCCGACTTGGAGGACACTAGGAAAAGGGTTTTCGCTGGGTCTACCGCGTCGGCCACCGACTGCACCCAGCCGGGCACAGTAGAGTCCAAAACTATCAGCTCAGGGTAGCCCGGCGCGCTGCCGAAAGTCTGACGGAGCACTTCGGGGCCGAGGCTGCTGCCACCCATTCCCAGCAGCACAAGATGCTTGAACCCTTCGTCACGAATCTCGTTGGCAAAGGTCTCCAGTGCTGGGGCCTGCTCGCGCATGGCGTCTGTAACCGTCAGCCATTCAAGACGGTTGGCGATCTCTGTAGGGTCCGGCTTCCATACGGTATGGTCGCCAATCCAGATTCGGGAGATGACTTGGCGTTGTTCGAGGTCGGCCAATGCTGACGTTACATCCGGGTTATTCAACATCTTGCTTCTCCTCGGGGAGCGCCTACGTTGTCGCAGACCGCACCGGCTTCGATGCCCGCTGGCGTATTGCGGTGCCGGTGCTCCTGATTAAAAGACGAAATTGATCGGCCCGGCTAGGAACAGCCATACGAACTCTCATTTCCCCACGGGAATCGCACCATCTTCGGTGAAGAACCACATCAGCGTGAAAAAGCGCCACAGAGTAGACCCCGGTATTCCAAAACAACCGCAGGGGCAGCCCTTTTCTCTCTTGAGGAATTCCATACCTTATTCCCGCAGTAGCTGCCGGGCGATCGTCTGCCTCTGAATCTCGGACGTGCCCTCGTAGATGGTCAAGGCCCGCACCTCGCGGTACAGCCGCTCCACCCGGTTCCCCCTCTCGAGCCCGGCCCCGCCGTGAATCTGCACGGCTTCGTTGATGATTCGGCTGGCCGCCTCAGTGCCAAACAGCTTGGCGAAGGACGCCTCTTTGATGATTGATTCCTGTCCAGAGTCTTTGAGCCAGGCCGCCCGGTGAGCCAGCAGCCGGGCTGCGTCCAGCGAAACCGCCATGTCGGCCAGTTTGAACTGAGTGGCCTGGAAATCGGACAGGTCCTGACCGAACATCTTCCGATTCTTGGCGAAGTCCAAGGACGCCTCATAAGCCGCCTGGCCCATGCCGACAGCTGCCGCCGCCACGGTGGTGCGGAACGTATCGAGGGTGCCCAAGGCCAGACGCAACCCCCGGCCCCGCTCTCCCAGCAGGTTGGCTTGCGGTATGTGGCAGTCAATCCAGCGGGGTTCGCCGATAGGATGGGACGCCATCAAGTCCATGCGCTTCGAGTCGTCGAAGCCCGCCATTCCAGCCTCAACGACGAAGCAGGATAGGCTTCGGCTGCCCTCGCCTTCATCGGTCTTGGCGAAGACGGTGTAGGTGCTGGCGTCACCGGCCTGGCTGATGAACTTTTTCTCGCCGTTCAAAACCCAGTCGTCGCCGTCCAGGTGCGCCTCGGTCTTCATGCTTAAAACGTCTGATCCGGCATGGGGTTCGGTCAGGGCAAACGCGGCGATGCTTTCGCCTCTGGCGATGGGTGGCAGGTACTTGGCCTTCTGTTCGTCCGTGCCGCCCAGGGTTATGGGGTAGCTTCCCAGTCCCTGCATGATGAAGTTGGTGTCCGCCTGTACCGATACCCGGGCCAGTTCCTCCCGGATGATGCATAGGTCCATCACCCGAACGCCGACCCCGCCGTACTCTGCGGGCACACAATACCGCAGCAGCCCTTCATTGGCCAAGATGGCCATCAGCCCAGCATGAACTGTTGGTGACTCGTCTGCCTCTTCAGCGATGGGCGCGATCAGCTCCTCAGCTATCCTCCGCACCCGCTGCTGCAGTTCAGATTGTTCCGCGGAAAATGCAAAGTCCAAGACAACCTCCTTATCGATCCATAATCCCCCCTTTCATAAAGGGGGTTAGGGGGATTTTAGCTCCCAGCCACCACCAGCCTATACCCCAAGTCAATCTCAGGCAGCTCTCGCAGATATCCGTAGCGGGCATCCCAGGCCCCAGACACCAGGTCTTCCCGCAACCGCCGCGCTCCCCTATCTTCGTCTTCCGGCGACAGCAAGGCCAAACTGGATATACTCGCCCGGACCGCTGGCTCCAGATAGGCCTCGAAACGCCGCCAATAGGCCCCGGCGAACCCGTCTGTGCAGTCAGCCGGGATGGGAACGGGCGCGACGGTGTGGACGTTTAGGTGGACCCGCACATCATCCACTCCCGGAGCGCCGGTTTCTTAGGGTAATGCCAAGCATTCCGGAAAATATTCCACCAGCCAAAATTTAAGGGATTCCGACGGTTCGAACAGCAATATCACCTGCCGTTTAGCCACCCGGCGCATCTCGTTCAGTCCAGCGGCAACTTTGGACCAGTGGTGGAAAGTAAAAGTAGCCAGGGCGGCATCAAATGTCTGATCACGGAAGGGCAACGCCTCGGCCACTCCTCTAACAGCAGTGCCAGCCCCTGTGGTCTTGAATAATCATCTCAAGGGATGGCTCAACCGCGGCAAGAATACGGTCAGTGGGCTCGTAATTTCCGCCGCCGGCGCCTACGTTGATCACGGTTCGGGCATCACCCAATGGATCAACGATCACCTGGTGGATACGCGGGTCCGGTCGGCGGGGGCAGCATAGCGGGCGCCGATGCTCTCGTAAACCTGGTCTCGGGTATTCATATTTATCTCCCTGACTGAGAGATTACTGAGGCCCTGTGGTCCAACGTCGATGATCTGCTTTTCGTTAAGGGGAAGAGAGAACTAAAGCCCCAACCTTCTAACCAACTCTTCCGCCGTGACTGTGGCCCCCGTCAGACCCTTGGCGTCCTGGTTGGAAAGGTATTTGGCGGCTTTGACCATGTCGGCGGGAGTGGCCCAGGTGGAGACGTCAGCATCAGGCCTCTGGGCGAGGAAGCCCTCTGTGATCACTGGGCGCAAGGGCTTCAGCACATTAACGGCAATATTGTGCGGTCCAAGCTCCAAAGCCAGGCCCCAGGTCAGTCGCTCCAGCCCCACCTTGGCCGCGCCGTAGTTCTGGCCGATGAGGGCAATCTCCTCGCTGTCGGCGGTCAGTGTCGACGAAAAGATGTTGTTGGCGGCATGGGAAGAGATGTTTATTATGCTGCCGCCGCCCTGCTCGATCATGATGGGGGCCACCGCTTTGCAGGCGATGAAGGGCGCACGCAGGTCTATGGACATGACCAAGTCCCATTCCTTGACCGTCATCTCCAAGAAAGGCGTGTAGCTGCCGATGGCGGCGTTGTTGATGAGCACGTCCACGGCCCCGAACTCATCCAGCGTTCGGTCAACCAGGTGGCGGATGCTGTCCTCTTCCCGCACGTTGGTCGCCACGGCCAATGCTTTGCCACCGGCGTCTTCGATCTCGCCCACCGTCGAATGAATGGTGCCGGGCAACATCGGGCGGGATTCCTCGGAACGGGCCGCGACAACAACGTGGGCACCCCCCGCCGCCAGACCCATGGCCATGGCCTTGCCGATGCCTCGGCTGGCCCCGGTTACGATCGCCACTTTGCCTTCTAGGCTCATTGATGCGCCTCTCCTATGATGTTGGAAAGCGTGATTAGCTAGCAATTTACGGCCCGGCGGTGTGTTGGTCAAGTCGCGAACCGAAAAATCTCGCCTCCATATTACCGTAACTCGTCACCCAAATTAATAGACAGGTCGTTTAGTTCCTCAATAGACTCAAAAGGTGTTCTCAAATGGCCCAATGCGGCCTTAGCGAGTACGCAATCCACCAGAGGCAAGAGATGGCAGTGATGGATGATTGGAGAATCTGGCTGGGTAGATTGGGGGCGTTGTCTGCGCTGATTTGCGGAATTTTCGGGCTGATAGTGGGCTTGTCCGACGACTTTACCTGGAAACTAGGCGCCCAAGGTTGGTTCACCGGCGGCACGGTCGCCGGTCTGCTTGCGGTAGTCATGTACTTGGACGCCGCAGCAGCAAAAAAGCAGTAACCCCGCTCGGATTGTGGACCGATAGACCGGAGGAAATAGCGCTCTCCGGTCTATTCTCTCGCCACTGGGCCTAAATGTATCCGGGCCTTTTCCCTTGCCTTGCTCTGTCTTGACAAAAAAGCCTCTAACGCCAATCATCTAGGCACGTAGGCGGACGTCTAAGTGGACTCCGGCCCGGTCGTCAAAACTTGGCAGGGCCGATACGAATCAGGAGCAAAAATGACAACTTTGGTATTGGGCGGCACAGGGTTTATCGGCAAGAGGGCTGTTCCCCGTTTGGTCCAGCGCGGCGAGAAAGTGGTTGTGATGGACATCAACCCCGGAGCGGCGGACTTCAGCGAGTTCGGCGACCAGGTGGAGGTTATGCGCGGCGACATTATGCAGTTTCAGGACGTGGTCACGGCCATTATGCACGCCAAGCCGGACCGCATCATGAACCTGGCATATCTGCTGGGCAGCGGAGACGACACCCCCCACTTCACCATGAAGTTGAACATCCTAGGCATGGATAACTGCTTCGAGGCTGCCCGAATCTCTGGAGTCAACAGGGTGACCTATGCCAGTTCCATCGCCGTCAGCGGCCAACAGTCCAACTTCGGAGACCGCGCCATCAACGAAGACGACCCCATGCACGGCACCAGCCAATACGCCATGCACAAGCGGTTCAACGAGTTCCAGGCCCAGCAGTTCAACCAGGTCTACGGCATGTCTATCACGGGCATCCGTCCGGCCAATGTCACCGGGCCAGACAAAGTTCGCGGCTCGACCGACCATGTGCAATGCGTCACCCTCCCGGCGGCCGGTCAACCGGTGAGCTTCCCCAAGGCCGGCCTGATGCGCCTGCCGGTGCACGTAGACGATATCGCCGAGGCCTTCGTTCGGGTGACGATGGTAGAGAAAAGCAGCTACCCCATCTACAACTCGGGCGGCTACCCCATCAGCATGGGTAATCTGGCGGAGATCGTTAAGAAGTTCTTGCCTGACGCCCAGATCAACTTTGATAGCCAAGGCGGCAAAGAAGACTCGGGCAACTATCTGGCCGACAACAGCCGCCTCATGGGGGAGTTCGAACTAGAATACCCGCCCATCGAGCAGCGAATCCTCCAGATCATCAACGACGTCCGACGCGACGAAGGGCTGCCGCTGGTTAGCTGACAGCTCGCTCAATCCGGAATCCTTGTTGATTGCCACGCCACCATCTGCCAGGCGCCGTTCCGTTTGGCGTAAACGTCGATGAACCTGGCTTCGAATTTGTTGTCACCAACGTGGAACTTGGCATGACCGGTGACCACGGCGGTGTCCCCGAACTGGCGAACTTCTACATCTTTTCGCTCGACGGATTTATAATTGGATTTTCCCGTCTTGACAGCATCTATGAAGCTGGCTTTCGTGTCTAACCTGGCCGTTGTATGCGTGTAGATCAAGTCGTCAGCCAGAATTTTCTCCAGCGTCTCCACATCGCCATTAGTCATGGCTTCAATGCGCCGGTCTTCTAATGCAAGTATCTCGTCCATTCTCTCTCCATCTGTATGCGAATCTAGCCTATCTTTCCTGCAAAACGTTGCCGGACAGTTCGGCGACCTTGTTTACTTTGATCAACACGGCAACACCAAGGCGGTCCGGGTCCCGCTCCAGTTCGGCCTCCACCGTGCGTGACATGACCTCTTCCCGAATGGAGCCTGATTCGTGGACCTCGGCCGTGCCGTAGAAGCGCCAACGGATGCGCTCGGTCATGTTGTTGTACAAGACCGTCACCTTGGGGTTGTCAGCCACGTTGGCCAACGCCGTGCGTTTGGCCCTTTCCCAGTAGGCCAGCGTCTCGGAATCATAGACCATCACGCTGCCCTTAAGGCTCAGTTGCGGCTGCCCGTCTTTGTCCACCGTACCCACGGTGCAGTCCCAACCGTCGGCATGTGCGCGGTCGACCAACTCTTGTATCTCACCGGTCATATCGATCATTGCGTGTCTGTCTCCAGGTCTGGCTCGTTAGTTTCGACTCCCAAGTATACTCTCTACGCCGGCGCGGACAGGTAGCAGAGATGCTGGCCCGAGAGAAGGACGTAAGAACGAAAGGCAGTAGACTAACCATCTACCGCCTTTTAGTGTTTGCGAAAGCCGCATACGATTACGCCGTTAAACCATTAGGAGAATGAACTATGAAGTTCCACGCAACGCTGACACACTCGCCGGAGAGCTGTCCCGGACCCGGCGGAGGCCCTCCAGTCACCGACTGGCCGGCGCGTGCCGCGGGAGTGGGAATAGAACTGATATCGGCGGTCCAGTGTCAGATGTCCCACTCCCAGTATTTCGTGGTTGAGACCGACGACTATGCCAAACTGCACGAGCTTTTCGTGCCATTCCAGGGGATCGCCACCGCCGACTTCACGCCGGTCCGAGACCTCATGAACCTGTAGAGTCCAAGTCGTGCCGAGAGAGTTGTGCTCAGGCCTTGGCTGAGGAATAGGGAATGATCGATATCCCGATCCCTGGTTCTACTCCATAGCTGGCCTCGTTATCCTTGTCCCGGTCCACGTCGTCTAGCTTGGCAACCTTGACCACCCGCACCACTATGTCTCGCACCTTTCCGGTGCGCAGGTTCAGGTGCGTCTCACACATCGATGAAGCACGGGCTAACAGGTCGGCGTTGAAGGCCACCGAATGTGAAACCAAGAAGATGGTCAGGCCCATGTTTGTGAGCCGCTTGCAGGTGGTGAAGAAACCGATGATCGCCTGCTCTTGGCTGGAACTGGCCAGATTTGTGATGGCATCCAAGATAATGATTTGATGCTTGCTCTGGGCCCGTTCCATATCCATGGACATCTCCGCGAGCAACCCCGGAATCCTGCCCTGTGACTGGAGCCTGCAGGGGACAAACCACAAGCTTTTCCGACTTGAGGTGCTCCGACCAGTCCATTCCGATGGATTTCACCTGGGCTTCCAGGCTTCTGGGTGTGTGTTGGGACGCAAAGTAGGCCACACTAAGACCATTGTCTAAGGCCCCTGAGGTAACGTACTGGGCAAGTAAACTTTTGCCGGTGGCAGACGGGCCTTCTATCATGCACAGTTTCCAAGCCGGAACCCGCCGTCTAGCTTATTCTCTAAGGCGGATAATTGAGACGCTATCGGGATAATCGTAGGGGGGGCGCTGCTGTCGCTTACGCTTCTGAAAAGTATGTACCCTCCCCACACCTTCCCGAAATCGTCGAAGTAGTCCACCTTCGCTCCCGCCTCCCTCAGCGCCACCCGCATGGTCGGCAGAAGAAGGTCCGGGTCGAAGGGCTTGGAGACCGTAGTGCTTCACGCCCAGATCAACGGCATTCTGCTCGCCGTCCAACGCACCCATGGCCGTCAGCATCACCACCGGTATCGACTCGGTGAGAATGTTCTCTTTGAGTTTCTTCACGACAGCGAACCCGTCCAGAAACGGCATCGTCACATCCAATAGAATCAGGTCCGGGGCCTCTTTGATCGCAATATCCACCGCTTCGCGGCCGTCCTTGGATTCCAGGATGTCATATCCCTTATCAAAAAGAGTGTCCACCACCAACTCCCTGATATCCCGCTCATCTTCAGCAACAAGAATCTTGATCATTACTGCTAGTCCCGGAATCTTAGATATAGGCCCCGCGCCTAACTTAAAGCTACGTCAGGTCAAAGTTAGATTCCAGCCGCAGACATAAAAAAGGCCCCCGGATTGATCCGGGAACCTTTTTAGTTGCAATTTTGGTAGCGGGGGTTGGACTCGAACCAACGACCTTCGGGTTATGAGTGTGACGTCTAAAGTCCTACACAGTCCCTTCAGGCACATTCTGCTACCAAACGGTTAAACAATCACGGCCTGTTTCATGACTACGGTATTACCCCGTCTCGCCTAGTACTTGGTGGTGCGTTAGCAAAATATTAGCAACCATCCTCACTGCAGATAGCAGGGGACCCCCTACCAAGGAACCATACCCGGGTGGGGTACTTTAAGGGTATGGGTATCGGCAGCCGGAACGGGAAGGTTACGGGGCGAGGTTACAGGGCGTAGCTGCCGACCCACTTGAGAGGTCCTACCCATGGGCCGTCGGCTTCTTCTTCGGGAACGTCGAACTTAGCCTGGAACTTTGGACGGTGATTGCTGGGATTTCAGGGTTTGATGATTAGTCTTTTGCGTATTTGCTAGTTCCTCGTACCTCAGCAACGATAGACATGATGTTTAGCACGATAGTGAATAACCAGAAAGGGGCGAGTATGTACACAACCCATCCAACGTCGTCATCGCCACCCGATGTTGTTAATGCCTCAATCATGTCTGGTACAACCAATAGGTAACCAAGTGTTGGGAGAGCAAGTAGCGCGGCTCCAATCTTGCCTTTGATGAAATATGCCGCAGCAATCAGGACACCAACGGGAACGACAATGACTAGGAAACTTACTCCTTCGACTGCGAAAGCTATGTAGATGTGAAAGACGACAATCACCGCATTAGCAATTGCTGCGTTGCGAATGTCTGAAAGA